>JACCDP010080998.1_pt1 | contig 36017 bp, 31 predicted proteins | sample 7445841 | NCBI WGS metagenome assembly JACCDP01 (sample SAMN15323441, study PRJNA562643) | freshwater metagenome | isolation source: river surface water | place: USA:Blue River Watershed | collected 2017-08-17 | reverse complement strand
AGGTCCTTATGTGAAAGAGGCTGTCCTTTCGGAGGTTATTTTAGTTCAAACGCATCTACGATTCCTTGGGCACAAAAAACAGGAAATTTAACATTGCAAGTGAATTCAGTGGTGCATTCAATTATTTATGATGAAGCAAGTCAAAAAGCATCAGGCGTAAGAGTGATTGATAGTGAAACAAAAAAAGTAACGGAGTATTATGCGAAAATTATTTTTTTAAATGCTGCCACACTTAATACCAATTTAATTTTATTGAATTCCACTTCAAAACGATTCCCCAATGGTTTAGGAAATGACAATGGTTTGTTAGGAAAGTATGTGGCGTTTCATAATTATCGTGGTGGTTTAGCTGCGAACATTGATGGGCCCTTAGATAAATATTATTATGGTCGTCGTCCTACACAACCCATGATGCCTAATTTTAGAAATGTACACAAACAAGAAACTGATTTTCAAAGAGGTTATATGGTATTTTTTGGTGCAGGTCGTGGTTTAGCATCTGCGCAAGGTGTTGGTGCAGAATTTAAGGACCAAGCGACTGAATTAGGTGGATGGCATGTATCCATGATGATGCAAGGGGAAACCGTGCCTAAAAAAACAAATCATGTTCGATTAAGTGCCGATAAAAAAGATGCATGGGGTATTCCGCAATTAATTACAAGTATCGACTATGATGCCAATGATGAACTATTATTAAAAGATTTTTTACAAACTGGTAGTGAATTACTAGATGCTGCAGGTTGTAAGGATATTCATTCCTGGGATACCAAACAAAATCCAGGATTAGATATACATGAAATGGGGGGTGTTCGTATGGGAAAGGATCCTGAAACTTCTTTATTGAATGAATGGAATCAAATGCACCATTGTAAAAATGTGTTTGTGACCGATGGCGCTTGTATGGTTAGTACGGGTACACAAAATCCTTCACTTACTTTTATGGCTTTAACTGCACGTGCTGCTAATTATGCAGTGCAGCAGCTGAAGAAAATGGAATTATAGTGAGTCAATAAATGTGTGATTATTACACATTTTTTAATTTATTTTATGAATTATTAGGGCATAATTTATTTATTTTGGTAAAATAGTTGTATTAATTCTATAAAAGAATTAGTTCTTTAGGTCATGTTAAATAAATGTTATATTATTATCATACGATTGTAACTATTTTATTCAACAAACCCTAAAAATTATGCGCAAATTACTTCGCTTTTTGACCGTACCATTATTATTATGGGGTCTATTAGCAAATGCACAAACTAGAAAAATTACCGGTAAGGTATCTAGTTCTGAAAACAAAGCAGTTGCCTCGGCAACAGTTTCCGTAAAAAATTCTAAAGCAAAAACCGTTTCAAATGAAAATGGTCAATTTACTTTAACAGTTCCTACTGGTGCTGTAACATTAGAAGTTTCATCTCTTGGCTATGCTACTAAGCAAGTTCAAGTGGGTGCAAATGAAACCTCAGTAAATGTAGTTTTAGCTACAAGTCAAGATGATTTGGCTGAGGTAGTTGTTACAGCCTTGGGTATTAGTAAAGATAAAAAAGCCTTAGGTTATGCAACTACAACTATTAAGTCTGAAAGTTTAGTGCAAGCAGCTTCTCCCAACTTTGCAACAGCATTGTATGGTAAAGCACCTGGAGTAACTATTGGTGCTACACCGGGTGGTGCAACGAGTGCTGTGAATATCACTATTCGTGGTTTAAGTTCTATTTCTGGTAAAACACAACCATTGATTGTAATGAATGGTGTTCCTATCAGAGATGGGGAAGCTTCCAACAATAACTATTGGGCGGATCAAAGAATTCGTGGTAATGGTTTATTAGATATTAACCCAGAAGATATTGATAATATTTCAATCTTAAAAGGTGCATCTGCTGCTGCATTATATGGTGCTGAAGCGGTAAACGGGGTTGTGTTAATCACTACTAAAACCGGCGCTAAAACTGGCAAAAAAGGTTTAGGTGTTGATTTCTCATCAAGTGTGAGCGTTGATCAAGTTGCTTATTTACCTCAATACCAAAATGTAAGAGGTGCGGGTGCGCCTTTGAACGTAAGTAATGGTGGTCAAGATGCAGCTGGTTTTGTTTACTACACAGTAAACGGCCAAAAGATGAGAGCATTGCCTTCTTACTCAATTAACTATGGTGCTAAGTTTGATGGCCAACCTATTTTAACTTGGGATGGTAAGGTTCGTCCTTACACTGCACAAACTGATAACTATAAAGGTTTATTCCAAGATGCTCAAAACAATAACACATCAGTTGCTGTTTCAGGTGCAAATGATAATGCAAACTTTCGTTTTTCATTAACACATTCTGAAAATGAAGGTGTGAGTGTGGGTGCAAAAAACAAAAAGAATATTGCGAATTTGAATACTAATTTCAAAATTGGCAAGAACTTTACCACTGATATCATGGTGAATTTGATTAATCAAACTACCCATAACCGTCCTTATTCAGTAGATCGTTTATTGAATAACTTTACGGGTATGATTGGTATTTTTGATAATGGTCAATGGTACCAAGATAAAGTTTTGACTAGTTTAGGTTACCGTTACAGACAAGGTGCAACAGCACAAAGCTTAACGCCTAATGAAAACATTATCTACTCTAACTTCAGAGGGGATATTGCTGATTATATGTATCGAGTTATTGCAAATACTTCAGATGAAAAAAGCAATCGTTTAATTTCAAGTATTACCAATAACTGGCAAATCACGAATCACTTGAAGTTTAGATCAAGAGTTTCAACTGACTTTACAAACCAAACAACGGAAGATAAAAATAGAAATGAAGTACCATTAATTTATGGAAATTCTGGTTATTTTGGAATGAGTTCTTATCAAAACAGTATCAACTATACTGACGCCTTGTTAACTTATAACAACAAAGTTGGAAATGATATTGAATACAATGTAACTGGAGGTTATACTGCATCAAAAGAAACTACTACTACTTTAAGTAGAGGTACAAGTGGTGGTTTAAGTACTGAAAATTTATATGACATTGCTGCATCAATCAATACACCTGGAAGTGGATCAGGAAGATACACTTTGGTAAAAGATGCGTTCCTAGGAACTGCGAATGTAAACTATAAAAATTATTTATTTGCTGAGGCTACATTACGTCGTGATAGAACTTCAACAATGAATCCTAATAATAATAGTTTCATTTATCCTTCAGTAAACACTAGTTTCATTTTTTCTGACGCAATGAAAAATGTGCCTTCTTGGTTAACTTATGGTAAATTAAGAGCATCATGGGGTGTGGTAGGTAACTATCCATCAGCTTATATGGCGAACATTGCTTATGATCAAAATACTTTAGGTGTTCAGTCTGGTTCTCAACCTGTATTGTATACTACAATTCCAACAAGTAATTTTGGTAACGATGGTATTCGTCCTGAAGAAAAACATGAGATTGAATTAGGTTTAGAAGCAAGATTTTTAAACAACCGTTTTGGTTTAGAGTTCTCTTATTATAATGCACAAGTGCAGGATCAAATTTTACCTTTAACATTGCCTTCATCATCTGGAGCTTCTTCTATATTAACCAATATTGGTACTTTAAGAAACCAAGGTTTGGAGTTAGTATTAAACGGTACTATCATTCAAAGAAATGGTTTCAAATGGGAGTCTACAATCAATATGGCTAAAAATATAAATAAAGTGGAAGCTTTAGCACCAGGTTTAACAAGATTATTACATGCGGATTATGATGGTAACGCTGCGCAATTAGTTTCTGAAGTTGGACAACCAATGGGAGACATTTTAGCGCATCCGGTATTAACTGATGCAAAAGGTAACATGGTTGTTGGATCTGATGGTCTTTATTTACTAGATGGTAACAAAATGGAAAAATATGGTAATGCAATGCCTAAATTAACGGGAGGTTTGGTTAACGGGTTTACTTACAAAAATTTCACTTTAGACGCCTTGATTGACTTTAGATTAGGTGGTTCGGTAATGCCAACTGGTATCAACTGGATGACAAGTAGAGGTTTGACTAAGGAGAGTTTGAAATTTATGGATAAGGAAAGCGGTGGTTTAACTTACACGTCAGGTGGTGTAACTTACAATGATGGTATGTTATTGCCAGGTGTTAAATCAGATGGAACGCCAAACGACAAAGTAGTTTCTCAAGCATATTATTACTGGAATACTTACAACTGGGGTGGACCAATGTATAGTAGCTCTCGTTACTCATTGTACATTCAAGAAAACACGTACGTAAAAATGAGAGAAATTGCTATTGGATATAATTTCGGTTCAAACATTGCTAAGAAAATTGGTGCGACCAAACTGAGATTGTCTGTATTTGGAAGAAACTTATTCTATTTGTATAGAACATTGAAAGATATAGATTCTGAACAAACTACAGCAGGTTCAAGATGGTATCAAAACGTAAGCAATGTGGGTACAAACCCATCTAGCCGAACCTTTGGTGTAATGTTAAGAGCTTCTTTTTAATTTTTAAAAAGCAACTTTAAACAATACAAAAATGAAACATCAAAATATAATTTATAAAAATAATTACATGAAAAACTTTCTAAAATTGATGTTATTATCACTTATTGTGTTAGTAGCATCTTGTAAAAAGACTGATTTTGCTGATAGCTATGCAGATCCTTCCAAGATATCTGTTTCTACAATAGAAAAGCAATTTGCAGGATTTTTAAAGTCTAATTCTTCTTATGTACTTCCAGATTATTGGAACTACTTTGTTGTATTAAGAACATCAACCAATCGTTATACGCAATCAACTGGTTATACTAATGTTGATAAAATGTATGTTCCAGGTGATGCAGGTATCAGTGGTAACTGGGATACCTATTATAATTTGTTAGCACAATACCGTGAGTTGCAAAAAATTTATACAGCTGCATCTGCATCAGATCAAGCTGCTAAAAAAATATTTTTAACTGCGGCTACCATTTATTTGTATGACCACACGCAAAAATTAGTTGATTTACACGGTTCAATTCCTTTTTCTGAAGCTGGGAAATTAAGTACCAATGGCGGTGACTATTTAAAGTCATTGCCTAAGTATGATGACGCTACAGCTATTTACACTAAGATGTTAGATGATTTAAAAGCTATTGCTGATCAATTATCAACAACTACTTTAGATGCGTCAGTTCAAACAGGATTCACAAATCAAGATTTTATTAATGCGGGCAGTTTAACTAAGTGGAAAATTTATTGTAATTCATTAAGATTAAGAATGCTGTCTAGGGTCTCAGATGTTCCTTCAATGAGTGGAAGAGCAACAAGTGAAATTGCTTCAATTTTATCAAACCCTACTTCTTATCCAGTAGTAGCATCTAATACTGATAATATTCAGATTAATGTGAAAGATTTAAACACTGGATTAAATTCAGGAGGTTTTCAATCAGGTTTAGAAGATTGGAATGGAAACATTGCAAGTAAATCAATGATTGATTACATGAACACCAATAGCGATCCAAGATTAAGAGTAATTTTTGAACCAGGAGCAAAAGCAGCAACTGGTGTTTATACTGGTTTAGATCAATTAGCTACTAACACGGATCAAGATAAATTAATTGCTGGTGGTACTATTGCGATTTATAATCGTTCTACATTAAGCCGCAATAAATTTTTCCCTGGCGTATTAATCAATGCTGCTGAAGTTAGTTTCTTAAAAGCGGAGGCGTATGTAAAATCAGGAAATGCAACAGCTGCACAAGCTGCTTATGAAACAGGTGTTAGACAATCAGCTGAATTTTACTTTAACGTAAGAAAATTAAGTGGTGATAACACTGCTGGAACTGCTGCTGCTTTAACAACAGCTGAATTAGATGCTTATTTAGCGCAACCAGGAATTAGCTGGACTGCTGCAACAACAACTGCTGCAAAGTGGACGTTGATTGCTTACCAAAAATGGGTGCATTTAAACGTGGTTCAATCTTTAGAGAACTGGGCTGAAACAAGAAGATTGAAATTAGTTAAATTGACATTTAAGGCGGATATAACTGCACAAGCAACTCCACCAACTAGATGGTTTTATCCTAGCGCTGAACCTGTTTATAATGTAACTAATTATGGCACGGTAAAAGCGAATGATAATTTATCAACTAAGTTGTTCTGGGATGTAAGGTAGTTTGAACAATTAGGTTTTATATCATTGGGTACGGCGTTTATACTTGTATAAACGCCGTACCTTTTTTATACTATTTTATGAAAATTGTCCAAAAAAAAGTAAATTGTAATTCATCTGCTTTATTTAAAATAGCTTCATTTTGAAAAACCATTTTTTACAAATAGTATTTACTTTGTTTTGTTTGTTTATTTTTTCCTACACACAAGGACAGCAAAAAATAGGCAAGCCCAATATCATTTATATTTATGCAGATGATTTGGGATATGGAGAATTAGGATCCTACGGACAAAAGAAAATTAAAACGCCCTACTTGGATCAAATGGCCAGAGAAGGCATGCGATTTACCCAACATTATAGCAGTGCGCCAGTATGTGCGCCATCCCGTTGTATGTTGATGACAGGTAAAAACCCTGGTCATACTTATATCAGAGGCAATTATGAATTAGGCGGCTTTGGAGATAATGAAGAAGGGGGGCAGATGCCCTTGCATGAAGGCGCTTATACCATAGCTAAAATGTTGAAAGAAAGAGGGTATGCAACTGCACTGGTTGGAAAGTGGGGTTTAGGTGTAACTGGAACTACTGGCACGCCATTAAAGCAAGGCTTTGATTATTATTATGGCTATTTGGATCAAAAGCAAGCGCATAATTATTACCCTACTCATTTATGGGAGAATGATCATTGGGATACTTTAAATAATCCTTTTATCAATGTGCATTCTTCTATCAATCCTGCCACTGCGACCGATGCTGATTTTGAAAAATACCGTGGCAAGGATTATGCACCAGCAAAAATGACGGAAAAGGCTTTAGGTTTTATTGAAAAAAATAAAAGCAAGGCATTTTTTCTTTACCTGCCTTATACCATTCCACATTTATCATTACAAGCACCTGCTGAATATGTACAAAAGTATATCGGGCAATTTGAGGAGCAACCTTATTATGGCGATAAAGGATATGCACCTAATAAATATCCATTAAGTACTTATGCGGCCATGATTAGTTTTTTGGATGCGCAAGTGGGTATCATCATGCAAAAGATAAAATTCTTGGGTTTAGATGAGAATACCATTATTATGTTTTCTAGTGACAATGGAGCTACTTTTTCAGCTGGAGTAGATGCAAAGTTCTTTAATAGTGTCAGTGGCTTTAGGGGCCTTAAAATGGAAGTGTATGAGGGTGGCATTCGTGTTCCATTCATTGCAAGATGGCCGGGTAAAATAAAGGAAAATACAACATCTAATTTGTTGTCAGTGCAATATGATATTATGCCCACTTTGGCTGAGTTAACGGGTAAGCCATTGATGGGTATGGATGGCGTTTCCCTATTGCCCACTTTATTAAGCAAGCAAGTGCCACAAACAAAACATGAATTCATGTATTTTGAATACCCTGAAAATGGGGGACAAATAGCTGTGCGAATTGGAAACTGGAAAGGCGTTCAAATGAATGTGCGAAAAAATCCAACAGGAAATTGGGAACTGTATGATATAGCGAATGACCCGTTTGAAAAAAACAATGTTGCACTGGCTAATCCAGCAATCATTGCGCAAATGAAATTAATTGCCAAGCAACAGCATATGCATCCACAGGTTCTAGATTGGGAATTTATTGATCCTAAAATTAAAAAGGCGAATACCAATTAAAAAAACACCCTCCGCATGCGCAAAGGGTGTTTGAAATTGTATGTTGTCAACAGAAATTTAATAGGCTTAATGTAAAGCTTATTATTATGAAACTTAATTAATTGTTTGCTCTGTAATTTTTCCGGTGGCTTTATTTTTCAATATTAATTTTTTCGCACCATAATGGGTCATTTCTTCTTTCACTAAATAATGCTCAGCATCATATTCTACCAAATGACTTTCCTTGGTTAATCCAGTTTTGCCTCTCCAAATATCTAATTGAACAGGTTCCCATAATTTTGTTTTGGCTGATTTGTAAGCGGCATCCAAAATTGCATTCACCACATACCCATCATAAAAAGTTTCCTTAGGTGAAACGCCTTTTTCCATTGAGTTAAACATATCCATAAACATATGGTTATATCCTAACTCATTAAGCTCATCACCCACAGGGAATAACCAGCCACTATTGCTTTCAGATTTTTCTGAAATATAATCACCGCCTTTACCAGTCGTGAACATTTCAAATCCTGTTCTTAAAAAACTATTAATCCAAATCGTACCTTCTGTACCCATTACCTCATCTCTTAAATCCAAGCCACCCCTAAAGGTCCAGCTTACTTCAAATTGTCCAATGGCACCATTTTCGTATTTCACTAAGCCTATCGCATGATCCTCGGCATCAATAGGTTTTACTTGCGTATCTGCCCAGCACATTACTTCAATAGGTTTGATATCCTTACCAATATAACTACGTGAAATTTCAACGCAATGGCATCCTAAATCTAAAATACATCCGCCACCTGCTTGCTCAATATCCCAAAACCAATCACTGTGGGGGCCAGGGTGGGTTTCACGTGACTTCGCCCATAAAATACGTCCTACTGCGCCTTCTTTTACACTTTGTTGTGCTTTAATAAATTTAGGGGTATACACTAAGTCCTCTAAGTAGCCGTTAAAAATACCTGCTTCCTCCACTGCAATCAACATTCTTTTAGCTTCCTCACTATTGCGACCTAATGGCTTTGTGGTCATCACTGCTTTTTTATGTTTGCAACAAAGCATCACCGCAATTTCGTGAATATTATTCGGTAGTGCAATACATACCACATCCACATCCGGATGGCTGATTGCGGTTTCCATGTCGGTGGTCCAATGAGCACAATTGTAATCGGCAGCAAATTTAGTAGCAGACTCCTCGCGTCGTGCATAAATACTTACTACCTTGTCCTTACTACGGTATCCTTGTAAAGCATCGGCATAAAATCTGCCAATAAATCCTGCACCTAACATTGCAATTCTCATCTTAAATCTGTTTTTATATGATTAATTTATTTTTCTTTCTTTTTCTTTAATTCTTTATTTGATTGTGACTTTGAAAAATCACTATTTATTAGTTCAATCTTTTAATTCGAAATACTGGCTTCCTTTTTCTCATTAAAAAATAAAATAAAAGCAATTAATACAGCACCAGCGATAGCTGCAGGGATGAGCCAAATGGTTGTCCAATTATGTTGAACCGCACCTGTAACTGCATCCGTTAATTTATTTTGATCCACTACATAACCACTGTATTTAGTTCCTATAAACATACCAACGCCATAGGTGGCAAAGGTAAATAATCCTTGCGCAGCATTTTTAATTTTTTCTCCTGCTTTTTTCTCGGTATACATATAACCTGTTACAAAAAAGAAATCATAACATATGCCGTGTAAAATAATTCCAGCATACAACATCCAAGTGGTATTCATATTCCCATAAGCAAAAAATACATAGCGCAATAACCAAGCCGTGACTCCTAATATCAACATATTTTTTACACCAATACGATTAAACATAAATGGTATCGCTAAAATGAATATGGCTTCGGATACCTGACCTAAAGTCATTTTTCCTGCAGCATTTTCTAATCCAATTTCATTTAAAAATGGATTGGCAAATCCATAATAAAAAGATAAGGGGATACATATTAAAATAGCTGAAATGAAAAAGATTGAAAAGGACCTTGTTTTAAATAATACAAAAGCATCGGTGCCTAGTATAGCCAAGGCATTTGCTTTTTCACCTTTCCCTTTAGGTGGGGTGTTAGGTAATGCAAAACTTAATAATCCAAGCACAATGGATACGCCAGCAGCCACTTGAAAAGTACCTGCTGTTTTTTCAATACCTAATTGACTAATGATTAATCCTGCTGCAATCCAACCCAATGTTCCAAATACACGAATCCAAGGGAATTGTTTTCCTGCGTCTGTCATTTGAGCAAATGCCACGCTATTACTTAAAGCAATGGTAGGCATATACAATAAGGAGTAAACTAAAATAACCCAATAAAAACTATCGTTGTTTACTTGTGTTGCATAATATAGTAGGGCAGCACCTAATAAATGTAATACACCCATAATTTTTTGTGCTGCAAAAAAACGATCTGCAATCATGCCAACAAAAAAGGGACTGATGATGGTTGCAATGGCACCTGCACTATAGGCGGCGCCAATATTCATTCCTGATGACTTTAATACCTCGCCCATATAAGTTCCCATGGTTACATACCATGCACCCCAAATATAATATTGTAAAAACATCATGGAAGATAATAAGACACTAATTTTTGTTTTCATAGGTTGGTTTTAAGCGAATTCAATATACAAAAAATTAGCAATTTAAGGGAGGGAAATGACCAAAAATAAGTAACAAATAAGCCTACACATGTGAATTGAGTAGGCTTATTGAATTAATTGGATAAATAATAAGGTTGCGTTCCTATTTATAGGAAAATTTATTTAACATGCATTAAGTGCTTGTAAAATATCCGCTAAAATATCTTCTCTATGTTCTAGACCCGCAGATATACGTATTAAGCCTGGTGTAATACTCACTGCTTGGCGTTCTGCTTCTGATAATTTGGCGTGTGTGGTACTTGCAGGGTGAGATGCAATACTACGTGTATCGCCAAGGTTGGCCGTTAGTGATAACATTTTTAATGTATTAAGAAATGTTCTGCCAGCTTCAATGCCTCCTTTTAATTCAAAGCATACAATACCGCCACCACTTTTCATTTGCTTTTTTGCAATAGCAAAATGTGGATGGGAATGTAAGAAAGGATATTTTACAAAATTGATTTTACTATTTCCTTCTAACTGTTCTGCAATAAATAAAGCGTTGCTTGCGTGTCTTTCCATTCTCACTTCCAAAGTTTCTAAACTCTTACTTAATACCCATGCATTAAATGGAGATAGGGAAGGTCCAGTAGATCGGCAAAATAAATAAATGTCATGAATCAAATCTTTTCGACCAACAACAGCACCGCCTAATACGCGTCCCTGTCCATCAATCCATTTGGTTGCAGAGTGTACCACTAGGTCCGCACCTAAATCAATCGGTGTTTGTCCAATAGGTGTTGCAAAACAATTATCGACATTTAATATGATTTTATGTTTTTTAGCAATCGCACTGATCATACTAATATCCAACACATCCAATCCAGGATTGGTAGGCGTTTCTAAATAAATCATTTTAGTTTGTGGCGTAATAGCTGCTTCCCACTCTGCTGCAGTAGCACTTGCACCCACATAGCTATATTCAATACCGTATTTGGGCATGTATTTGGATATCACAGTATGCGTACTTCCGAAAATTGAATTGCAGGATAATAAATGATCTCCTTTTTTTAATAAGGCCATAAAAGAACCAAAAACCGCACTCATGCCACTCGCTGTTGCAAAACCATCCTCCGCATTTTCTAAAACACATAAGCGATCTACAAATTCTTGAACGCTTGGATTAGAAAAACGACTGTAAATATTTGCATCCGTTTCATCTGCAAAAGCAGCACGCATATCTTCCGCATTATCAAAAGTAAAACTACTAGTTAAAAACAAGGGGGAGGAATGTTCATGTTCATTAGTTTGAGGAACCCTGGTTCTGATTAATTTTGATTGATTATGTTTCATGCTACTTATATTAAATGTGATCTTACTTTATTTGATTTTTGCTTGTTGATAAATAGTGTTACAACATTTCAACGGTCCATGTAATTTTCGCGCCAGCTGCGATTAAGGTAGCGGCTACGGAACAATATTTGTCTATCGAAAGGGCGCATGCTTTTTCAGCTCTTTCTTTGGTCATGGTTCCTTTAAATTTAAAAATAATATGGATTGTTTCCCATAATGCAGGTTCTTTACCTACTTGACGTTCCCCATTAATGACCATTTCTAAAACTTCAATCGTTTCTTTTTGTTTCTTTAATATCATCACGATATCTACACCACTACATCCACCTAATGCACTTAATAATGCTTGCATTGGTCTAACACCATTGCCATGCCCGCCTTGGTCCGCAGGGATATCCATGGTGATGGTTTGTCCAGTTTCATCGGTCGTAACAAATTGATAGTCGTCGTCAATTCGCTTTAAAGTTATAGTTGCCATAGGTTAATGCTTGTTAGTAGATAAGAAGTATAAAATTTGTACCTTTGGCAAAGGTAATTCAAATAGATACTTACTTAGCACTAGAATTCGAAAAAATGGGTCCAGCAATATATCAATATAATCAACCTTTTGCACTTGAATGTGGGGTCAGTTTGCCAAAGCTTAAAATAGCCTATCATACTTACGGGGAATATACGCCAGGTAAAAAAGTAGCATGGGTTTGCCATGCCTTAACGGCCAATTCAGAAGTGGTAGAATGGTGGAAGGGTTTGATAGGTGAGGGGTCCTTAATAAATCAGAATGATTACTTTATTGTTTGTGCAAATATCGTTGGTTCCTGTTATGGATCCACTGGGCCATTGAGCGTAGAGGATTTAGGCACAGAAATTAGTTTAAATAATTTTCCAACATTGACCATTCGTGACATGGTGCAAGCGCATATTTTATTGCGCCAACATTTAGGGATTGAAGAGATCGATTTATTATTAGGTGGAAGTATGGGCGGCTACCAAGCATTAGAGTGGGCCATTTTTGAACCCACTGTAATTCATAAAATGTTTTTGATTGCAACCTCACCTTCTGAAAGTGCATGGGGTGTAGCTGTGCATACGGCGCAACGTTTGGCTATAGAAGCAGATTGTACTTGGAAGGAAGCAACACCGAATGCGGGCGCAAAGGGATTAAAAGCCGCACGCGCCATTGGTATGTTAACTTATCGCAACTATGGTATTTTCCAAGAAAAACAAACGGATGAGGATCCAGAAAAAATAGACAACTTTAAAGCATCTTCCTATATCGAATATCAAGGTGATAAATTAGTAAAGCGTTTTAATGCTTATAGTTATTGGTTATTAACAAAGTCCATGGATAGCCATCACTTAGCGCGTAAACGTGGCGGTGATTTAATTAAAACCTTAGGTACGATTCAAACGCCTACTTTTATCATGGGAATCAATAGTGATATTTTATGTCCATTGGATGAGCAACGATTTATGGAACAGCATATGCCCAATGCCACTTTGGTGGCCATTGATTCCTTATATGGACACGATGGTTTTATTATTGAATCAGCACAAATCACCAAGCATTTAAGTGCATGGCTCAATACACATTCTTAATTTAAAATTAATTTTATGGGTATCTGGAATCAATTTGGAGAGTATTTATTTATCAAAAAAAGAGATCCTAATCAACAACGCACCAAGTGGATGGGTTACATGCATGGCATGAATCGCATTTCTTTATTCATGTTCATTATTGGATTACTAGTAATGCTATTTCGATTTGTGATTTTGCCCCTGCTTAAATAAATTTTATTTGAGCTCTTCCATAATAATTTGCGCAGCTACTTCACTGGCATTGTGTCCAGTCGTTAATATATTTTTTAAAGTAGTATAGTCGTTTTTAATTTGACGCTGCACTGCTGCATTATTTAACAATTGGTTGAGTTCTGCTACTAGGTTTTTAGTGGTCAAATTTTCCTGTATCAATTCCTTCACCACTTCTTTGTCCATAATTAAATTCACCAAGGCAATGAATTTAATTTTCACAAATCTTTTGGCGAGCATTAATGTAATCCGATTGCCTTTGTAACAAACTACTTCTGGCACATTTAATAATGCAGTTTCAAGTGTTGCAGTGCCACTAGTGACCAGTGCTGCTTTGCTATGGTTTAAAATAGCGTAAGTATTATTTTTAACAATATGGACATTAGGTAAATTAGGCATCAATGCGTTGAACCAATCATCCGCTAATCCTGGGGCTTGTGCCACTGCAAAATGTTCATTAGGGAAATGTGCAGCCACGGATAACATCATGGGTAACATCTTTTCAATTTCTTGCTTTCTACTTCCAGGTAATAATGCAATTATCGCTTGCCCATTTAATTGGGGCAAAGGGTGGGGTAAATTCACTTGTGAAGCAAGCACTTGCATTAAAGGATGTCCCACATAATCTACCTCCCAATTCCAACGGTCCTTAAAATATTTTTTCTCAAAAGGCAGGATACATAATAATCGATCAATACATGCGCGCATCGCAGGTACCCTGTTTTCCTTCCACGCCCATACCTGTGGCGCAATAAAATAAATTACTTTCAACCCTTTTTGCTTAGCCCATTTGGCAATGCGTAAATTAAAACCAGGGTAATCAATACAGATTAAAACATCGGGTTGAAAATCCGTTATATTTTGTTTGCAAAAATTAATATTCTTTAGGATGGTAGATAAATTCATCACTACTTCCACTAATCCCATAAAGGCCAATGAGCGATAATGTTTTACTACATTTCCGCCTGCGGCTTGCATTAAATCGCCACCCCAACATTGGATAACAGCAGCTGTATCCTTTGCTATGATGGATTTAATTAAATTTGATCCATGTAAATCGCCGCTGGCTTCGCCAGCTATGATATAATATCGCATTTATAAAAACCATTTGCATGCAATTGCAATAATTGCATAAATACAAGTTGTGAAAAATATTCCCTTCGCAGTTTTATCTGCTTGTTTCTGAAAAAAGTAAGTGAGTACACCTCCATTCAATAATAAGGATACACTAATCATTGCCGACAATACCGATTTTTGTTGAATGAGTAAATCGCCAAATTCTGAAAAGGAGAATACGCTAAACTTCCATTCATAAAAAAGGTAAAACCCTAAAAATGGGAGCAGGAGTCCAAGCACCACGCCTAATATATAATTGTCCTTTACCATTTCCATTTTTTACTTAGTTTTTCCTTGAGCAAATGATTGGTTAAATCAAATTGCACAGGAACCACACTGACATAATTATTTTTCAATGCCCATACATCCGTATCCTTTGATTTGTCAAAGTTGACAAATTCGCCCGTCAACCAATAATATTTTTTACCATGCGGGTCGGTACGCTCAATAAATTTTTCATCATATTTCGCATAGGACTGTTTGCAAATTTTAATCCCTTTGATCAATTGCGTTGCCACATTCGGGATATTTACATTTAAGCAAAGGTGTTTATCTAAATTTTTATCGGCGAGTAATTGCTTCACTATAATGCGTGCATAATGCTGGGCAGCGGTAAAATCGGCATCATTGCTTAGGTCCAATAAGCTAAATCCTATACTGGGGATACTTTCAATGGAAGCTTCCAATGCTGCCGACATGGTGCCAGAATAAATCACATTGATCGAATGATTAGCGCCATGATTGATCCCACTCAAACAAATAGAGGGCTTACGGTGTAGTACTTTATCTACCGCTAATTTTACACAATCCACGGGTGTTCCGCTACAAGTGTAGGCCTCAACGCCGTCAAAAATAGGTACTTTTTGTAATCTTAAATGTTGTCCAAGGGTGATGGCATGCCCCATACCACTTTGTGGTTTATCGGGGGCAACCACTATTACTTTACCTAAATCCTTCACCGCTTCCACTAATGCCTTAATGCCTGGTGCACTAATACTGTCATCGTTGGTGATAAGTATAACCGGCTTTTCTGCTTTTGTTTTTGCCATACTGCAAGTTACTAAGCAAGGCCCTTGTCACAAAAATTATAAATGAACGAAGCAGGAGATAGGTGCGCAACGAAAATATTTTAAAAAAATTGCTAAAAATATTTGGAAATACTAAATATATTAGTAAATTGCACTAAAATCATTAGTTATGTCATACGCAGGAAAAAATTTAAAATACATCAGAAAGCAGCGCGAATGGACACAAGAAGAAATGGCCAATCAACTTCAAATTAAGCGATCCTTGGTAGGGGCTTATGAGGAGGAGCGCGCCGAACCAAGGTTGGATGTGCAGGAAGTTATCTGTGCAAAATTTAATATCAGTTTAGAGCAATTCTTGTTTCAGGATTTATCTGAAACAGGTGGATTGTCATCAGGTTCGAATAATAGCTATTTAGAGCGTCGTCGCTCTATGAAATCAGATAAGTCCATCAGTTTAGCACCCATTGTTCCCTTTGTGCCTGTTAAGGCTGCAGCAGGTTATTTGGCAGGTTATGCGGATCCAGAGTTCTTGGATGAACTAAATACATTCACATTACCGATGTTAGCGCCCGGTGATTACCGTGCGTTTGAAATCATCGGGGATAGTATGCTACCCACCCCAAGTGGAAGTGTAATTGTGGGTGAAAAAGTGGATAATATGAAGGAGGTAAAGAATAGTAATACCTATATCGTAGTCTCAAATTCAGATGGTGTGGTATACAAGCGAGTGATCACCAATGAAGATGTTACTGAGCGACTTACTTTATTGAGTGACAATCCATTGTATGAGCCATATCAAGTAAATACACAAGATATAGTAGAGATATGGAAGGCTGTTTATATTATCCAAAAAGCAGGGGCGCAGCCCATGTGGAATGTTGATCAATTAGCCGGCGTAGTTAATAATTTACAGGATCAAATTACCAATATGAAGCGCACGATGAACTAGTTGTTTTAGTTTCGCGTTTAAATAATAGGTTTTATTCATCCCGATCGCTTAAAAAGCTGTCGGGATTTTTTATAGGACAACTTGAAGTGTTAATATAAATAAAAAACCTAAACAAATGATTTACAAATGTTTAGGTTTATATAATTAAAGTAAAATATTAATCTATTCCCACTCTATAGTTGCAGGAGGTTTGCTGCTGATATCGTATACCACACGGTTAATTCCCCTTACTTCATTGATGATGGAATTGCTCATATGTGCTAGGAATTCATAAGGTAAATGTGCCCAGTCTGCTGTCATGCCATCCACTGAGGTTACAGCTCTTAAAGCCACGGTGAATTCATAGGTTCTTTCGTCACCCATCACACCCACGCTTTTTACTGGTAAAAGAATTGTGCCTGCTTGCCATACCTTATCATACAATCCAAATTCTTTGAGTCCATTCATGTAGATCGCATCGGCTCTTTGAAGGAGGTCTACTTTTTCGGCGGTGACTTCCCCTAGTATACGAATAGCTAGCCCAGGTCCTGGGAAAGGATGTCTGGCGATCATAGCGCTAGGTATGCCTAATTCAAGACCTACTCGGCGAACCTCATCTTTAAATAAGCTTCTCAATGGCTCCACTAAAGTAAGGTGCAATGACTCAGGTAAACCACCCACATTGTGGTGTGATTTAATGGTTTGAGAAGGTCCGTGTACACTTACACTTTCAATGACATCAGGATATATTGTTCCTTGACCTAAAAACTTAGCTTCCAGCATTTTAGATGCCTCTACTTGAAATATATCTATAAATAGTTTTCCTATTACTTTTCGCTTTTCTTCCGGTTCAGATTTGCCAGCAAGCCCATCATAAAACATTTGTTTGGCATCAATGCCGCGAACATTTAATCCAATGGCGTGGTAGGTATCTAGCACCTGCTGAAACTCGTCCTTGCGTAAAACCCCATTGTCTACAAAAATACCATGAAGACGATCTCCGATGGCCTTATGAATTAGGGTGGCAGCTACGGTACTATCCACTCCGCCACTTAATGCCATAATCACATGACCCTCTCCAATTTGCTCCTTCAGCTTTTGGACCGTTTCAGTTACAAAGGAAGCTGGGGTCCAATTTTGATGGCAGCCACAAATGTCCACCAAAAAGTTTTTTATCATTACCTTACCCTGGGTAGAGTGGTACACTTCAGGGTGAAATTGTAGGCCATGTAAACTATTGCCATCGTCCTGCTTTTTGCGAAAAGCGGCTACGGGAATGCTGTCAGTATCAGCTAAAAGCTCAAAATTATCTGGGAGTTGGGTAATAGAGTCGCTATGGCTCATCCAAACCTGGCTATTATCTTCAATATCTTTAAATAAGATGTCCTGTTTCTTGATCCTTAATTGGGCACGACCATATTCTCTTTTATTCGATTTTTCTACCTTACCACCAAAGTTTTTTGCACTTAATTGGGCACCATAACAAACAGTCAATACTGGGACTTTCTCTAATATGGCTTTAATATCAATATTGGGTGCTTCCTCCTCGTTTACACTGGCAGGGGAGCCGCTTAGGATGACCCCTTTTAAACTTGGGTCAAACTGTATTGCTTTGTGAAAAGGGGTGATTTCGCAATATACATTCGCTTCACGAACAGCCCTAGCGATCAGCTGGGTATATTGGCTACCAAAGTCGAGGATAAGGATTTTTTCAATCATGCGACGAAGTTAAGCAAAAAAAAATCCCCCCGAAAACTCGAGGGGATTTTGAAGTGTATAAGTTTAGACCCGCTGTGCGGATTAATTTCTTTTCTTAACTACTACAGCTTTAACTGCAGTGTGTCTCGCTAACTTACTCTTTAAATTAGCCGCTTTATTTTTGTGGATAATTCCACGTTTTGCTAATTTGTCGATTTGAGAAATGATGTTAGGAAGCTTCTCGTCATATGCTTTTTGCTCTTCAACTGTTTTCAGTTCACGAATAGCATTACGCGTAGTTTTACCGTAATAACGATTTCTATCGCGACGTTTAGTTGCTTGTCTTACATCTTTTTTGGTAGCCGAATGATTTGCCATGTACTAATATTAATTTTCAGGAGGGCAAAGGTAAGGTACTTAAACAAATAATTAAAATTAAAATACAAAAAAAATAAAAATCAATACAACTATATGTAAATCAAGTAGTTATATATGCTATACGACTGGTATTTTCTTGAAAATAAAGGGAAATAAAATAGGAGGTAAACCTGGAGCAATTTTTCAGGGTTTGAATACGGAAGAAAGTTCCCTTTTGGGGTAGATCAACCCTAATCTAATTATCCATTTTTCGGGAGACGTACTTGTTAAATTTATCCGCTAATTTTGGGCTCCTGCGAAAGCAAGGCTTTATATATGCACCAACAGATTCACCAACAAATAGCTGAAAACTTATTAGACAACTACCAGGGGCAGGAGCCATTGGCCAATTATTTAAAGAAGTACTTTTCGGCTAATAAAAAACATGGTAGTCGGGATAGAAAAAGCATTTCCGCATTTTGTTATGCCCATTTTAGAGATGGTGAAATTGTTTTCCCCCTTGTGCAAAATGTATCCTCGGAAATAAATGTGAAACAATTTGTCGCATCCCATCAGGAGCAGCCCTTGTTGTTTATACGGGTACGTCCTTGGCAAAGAGAAAAAGTAATTCCAAAACTAATTGCGGCACAAATTACTTATCAGGAAATTACGCCCACCACTTTTGCTTTCGTTAATACCACTTCACTTCAAAATGTATTGGAGTTAAATAAGGAAGTGGTGATCCAGGATATAAATTCACAAGCACTTGCTTCCCTGCTTGCACTCGTGCCAACGAGTATGGATCAGGTGTTAAATGTTTGGGATGCCTGCGCTGCAAGTGGCGGAAAATCTATTTTAATGTTTGATTATTTAGCAAATATTAAAATTCATGTTACAGATATTCGAGAATCTATTTTACATAATTGTGAAAAACGATTAGCGGAAGCAGGCATCAGGCCTTCTTCTGTGCAAGTGGTGGATTTGGTTTATCCATTTGAAATAAAGAAACAATTCGATTTTATTTTTGCGGATGTGCCTTGTTCTGGAAGCGGCACTTGGGGTAGGACACCTGAACAATTAAAATATTTTAAACAGGAGCAACTTAATAACTATATGGAGTTGCAAGGAAAAATTATTGAAAATTTAATTCCAGCTTTAAAGCTGCATGGGCATTTGTTATACGCCACTTGTTCTGTATATCAAGATGAAAACGAAAATAATATAGCCAAGTTATTAGCTACTGGTAAATTTAAAGTGGTGAAACAACAATACTTTAAAGGATACGACAAACAAGCCGATACTTTGTTTGGTGCTTTACTTGAAAAAATCGCGGATTAATTGATTAGCGGTTTGCGGTTAATAGGCCACTTTGAATAATACCGCCTGCAACCACATCATCCCCTTCATAAAAAACAGCGCTTTGTCCTGGTGCAATGCTTTTTACATTTTCGTAAAATCTTGCTTGAACGCCATTGTCCGTATTGGATAAAGTGCATAATGCACCTGAATCGTGGTATCTAATTTTTGCCATCACATCCATAGATTCTGATAAATGATCATATTTTATCCAATTCAATTTAGCGACCATCATATCGTTTTTGTCTAAGTCAGTTTCTTCACCAATCACAACTACATTATTCACTGGATCAATATCGGTCACATAAACGGGATGCCCCATGGCCAATTCCAATCCCTTTCTTTGTCCAATCGTATAAAATGGATAGCCTTTATGTTTGCCTAATCTTTTTCCTTTGGTATCCACGAACCAACCGCCGTTCACTCTTTCTTCCAAACCATCTACGCGTCTTTTTAAAAATCCTCTATAATCATTATCAGGAACAAAGCAAATTTCATAGCTCTCACTTTTCTTTGCCAATTCAGGATAACCCATGTCAATCGCCATTTGCTTGATATCTTTTTTATGCATTCCGCCCAATGGTAAAATAGTGCGCTTTAGTAAATCCTGATCCACCCCCCATAATACATAGCTTTGGTCCTTGGTTTCATCCAAGCCTTTTGAAATTACATAACGGCCATTGGTATGTTGTCTCACTTTTGCATAATGTCCTGTCGCAATAAATTCACAACCGAGTGCATCGGCACGCTTCAATAATGCACGCCATTTAATATGCGTGTTACACATTACACAAGGGTTGGGTGTGCGGCCTGCTAAATATTCTTCCACAAAATTTTCAATAACAAAATCGCCAAACTCTTCTCTAATATCTAAAATATAGTGGGGGAAGCCATTGTTAACAGCAGCCAATCGGGCATCATTAAAAGAGTCGATATTGCAACAGCCTGTTTCTTTTCCATTGGTGTTGCTAGTAGAGTAATCCCAGGTTTTCATGGTTATTCCAATAACATCATAACCTTCGTTGTGTAATAAAAGCGCGGCAACCGTGCTATCAATCCCGCCACTCATGGCGACTAAAACCTTTCCTTTTTTACTCATGGTATTTGGCCAGTTAAATGTTGGCTTACCACAAAAGTAATTGATCCTGAGCGACTTTATCACATTGGGGGTAAAAGTGGGCTTAATTTTTAATGTCGACAACCGAAAAACCCTATCTTCATTCCCATAAAACGACAAAATATAAGAAAATGATTAAACTACAAGTTATTGGAAACTTAGGCAAAGACGCCTTAGTTAACAACGTAAATGGCAAAACAGTAATTAACTTTAATGTAGCTCACACTGAGCGATTTAAAGACGCACAAGGAAATCAAAAGGATCGTACGACATGGGTGGACTGTTCGTATTGGACAGACCGCACTGCAGTTGCGCCTTATTTAAAAAAGGGAACGCAGGTGTATGTGGAAGGAACACCGGATGTAAGATCTTACACAACAACTGATGGACGCAATGGTGCTTCATTAACACTTCGTATTTCATCTGTACAATTATTAGGTGCGAAACCAGCTGGCTCAAATACAGGTGGTGGATCAGATGCTTCTAATGGGGGTGATACAGGTAGTGGCGGATATCAAAATGCAGGTGGTAGTTCTGATACCACTGCAATGGATGATTTACCATTTTAATTAATATAGCATTCTGCAATATTCAAAAGGTATACTTCAGGGTATACCTTTTTTATTATAGGCTAACATATGTTTGGTAACAAGCTTGAATTCCATAAATTGATCAAATAAGTTTCATTAATTCAATTGAAATTCACTGCACATAATTACCTTTGACGATACAAAAATTGATTACATAAATATTTTTCTAATGAGGGTAATGAAATTTGGAGGAACAAGTGTTGGGAAGCCGGAAAGGATGCACCAAGTATCGCAATTAATCACGCGTGATGTGGAGCCTACTATCGTTGTATTAAGTGCATTGAGCGGAACTACAAATGCACTGGTTGAAATAAGTAATAGTTTAGCAGCACAAGATAAAAAAGGAGCTACTGAAAAAATTGATGCACTAGAAAATCATTATGCTTTATTTATAAATGATTTAATAAAAGAGTCCACGCTTAAAACTAAAGCGGAAGGAATTATTAAAGAACACTTTGAATTTTTAAGAATAACACAACGCATCTCCTTAAGCGATGCATTGAATAAAGATATTTTAGCACAAGGCGAATTAATGAGTACCAAGCTTTTTGCATTGTATTTAGAGCAAGAAAAAATTGAACATGCCTTAATCCCCGCTTTGGATTTCATGTGTTTGGATATGAATGATGAGCCGGATTTAACTTTGATAGAGCAAAAAATAAAAGTTGTGTTAGCGCAACATGCAACTAAAAAGTTATTTATTACCCAAGGATATATTTGTCGTAATGCAAAAGGCGAGGTTGATAATTTAAAGAGAGGTGGAAGTGATTACACCGCTTCATTGATAGCGGCAGCAGTGCAAGCAAGTGTTTGTGAAATATGGACGGATATTGATGGTATGCATAACAATGATCCGAGAGTGGTGGATAAGACGGTTGCTATTGAGCAATTGAGTTTTGATGAGGCTGCGGAGTTGGCTTATTTCGGTGCTAAAATATTACACCCCACGTGTATTTGGCCTGCACAACAAGGAAATATTCCTGTGAAATTATTAAATACTATGCAACCGTCGGCTGCGGGTACAGTAATAAAAAAAGAAGCAGGAAGTACTGGTGTAAAAGCAGTGGCTGCGAAAGATGGTATTATCGCAATCAAAATTAAGAGCAGTAGGATGTTGCTTGCGTATGGATTTTTAAGAAAGATATTTGAAGTATTTGAAAAATATAAAACGCCGATTGATATGGTGACCACTTCAGAGGTGGCCGTATCTGTTACAATAGATAGTGACTTGCATTTAGATGAAATTATTGCTGAGCTTAATAATATCGCATCCATCGAGGTTGAAAAAAATCAAACCATCATTTCGATTGTTGGAAACGAAATTGCTAAAACAGATGCTGTACTTACAAAATTATTTGATGCAATTAATGAAATTCCGGTAACCATGGTAAGCTATGGTGGAAGTCATCATAATATTTCATTATTGATTCCAAGCGAATACAAAACCAAAACTTTGCAACTCGTGAACAAGGGGTTGTTTAACTTGTAATTGGATTTATTTTATAGCTTCGCTCCAATTGAAATAAATAAACTGCGACCATCGGCAGGCAAGGCACCTGGTCCTGGGTATCCACCAGCACGTCTAGTGAAGTATCTTTTATCCAATAGATTATTAATCCCTGCTTTTAGCTGTAACATTTTGGAAAATTTATAACTACCTGTTAAGTCTGTGATTGAATAGGAGGGGATGCGTCCTGTATTTCCATTAGCACTTGCAGCAATTGTATTGTTTGCATCACTAAAGGAGGCGCCTACAAAACTTAATTGTGCGGTGATTAGAAGATTTTTGTATCCATAGCTGATACCTCCTCTGAAAATATCAGTAGGGGCATTTTCAACTTTTTTGCCTTTCGTATTTGCATCTTTATGATCATTGCTATAGGTTGCATTTGTATATGCATAGGAACTAAATAAGATGACATCAGTGGTTTGACTATTTGTAAATGCCCTTATTGGATTGAATTCAATATAAGATTCGATACCCTTGCTAATACTAGCTCCCACATTAGTAATGAGTCTGTAGTTTGTGCCTGAAGTTGTGATGGTACCGACACGATTATTATATTTTAAATAAAATCCACTAATATCAAATTGAATAAAATTTTTTACTTTACCTCTATAGCCAATATCAAAATTATAGCCTTTGGCATCTTTTAATTCTGGGTCAACCACATCTGTAGTGGGGGGTGCTTGCAAGTTTGCAAATTGAATAGGCCTATAAGCTTGTGATAAATTTGTATAAAATTCTGTAGCCTTTGTTACATGGTACTCTGATCCAACACCAACGAGTAGGAAACTTCTACTCCTGGTGATATTTTGTAAATTAATTGCTGTTCCATTGGTGGTTAGTCCATTTCTTCCTGCAGCTGAACCTTCTAACCATTCATATCTGATGCCTGGAATTAAATATAGCTTATCTGAAAATTTAAAAATGTTTTCAATAAATCCTGCGGCATTGGATGATGCAAAACTTACATCTTTAGGGTAGGTTCCTTTTATAGTGATGTCATAATTTGAGCCTGTGCTACCAATACCATCTGCTAACCGGTCCGTATTTCCTTTATATAATCGAATACCTCCTGCAATCGTGTTTTTAAATTTACCAATTGCATAATCGCTTATGATTCTACTTTCAATACCGTAGTTTCTGTATTTATCTAAATTAACGAGCCTATTATTGAATTGGTTTGTTGCAAGGTTGATGCTGTCATTTATATTGATGGATTGTAAAAATCCTATACTATTCCGGTCGCCGATGGTTCCGAAAATTTTTGTATTCCAACGGCTATGTTCATTGATTTCGTATTGTAGTATTAGGGCGGGTGTCATCCAAGTGATATCAAACCAGTTTCTGTTTCGGAAGCTTTGTTTTGCATCTTGTATTATTTGTACATCAGTTAAACCTCCCGCTTGTTGACTTCTGATATGGGAATACATTAATTCAAACTTGAGTGAAAATTTATTTGTAACATTATAGGTAATTGTACCGAAACCAGATTTGGTATAAAATTGACTATTATTTCGCCAACCCTCTCCATTTCGTTGGTCAAAAAATGAATAATAATGCAGTTTTCCACGCTTGCCACCTAATGCATTATAACTATTTAATAAACCATTGCTTCCAATAGTTTGTTGCGTTTCAAACTCGATGGGTTTATTAATTTCATTACCATCCTTTAATATATAGTTGACCATACCACCAAATTGTGGTCCATATTGTAAGGCACCTTGACCTCTCACAATTTCAATTCTTTGAACTGCTTGCAATTGTGGATTATAATAAGCTTCAGGATAGCCAAATGGATCGGCGGCAATATCATAGCCGTTTTGTCTAACATTAAATTCCCAACTTCGGTTAGGGCTTAAACCTCTTGCGGCAATGCCTATTTGAATACCGCTAGGGTCACTTTCCCAAACGTGTATCCCTGGGACTTTTGCTAATACTTGACGCATGGTATTGTTGGCGATATTGCCCTGTACATTTTCAAGCACAATTAAAGCATTCTTTTTACCTGCATAAATGGTGGTACCAACAATTTCCGGTAGTTGTTGGTAATCGCTTTTGCTATTTCGGCCAACAACAGTAATGTCGGGCAAGCTTTTCCATTGTGAACTATCCTTGATTTTGTCCTGTGCATTTATGTTTTGATTCAAAACACAAATCATGGTAATGGCGATGCTTATTTTTAGTATCATAGTATAAGAGGCGCAAAAATAAAGTCAATTGAAACTGCTCGTTTTTGAAATGAGGAAAAGTGATTTATGTTATACGGAAAAATAAAAAGGAGTCCCGAAAATCAGGACTCCTTTTTGGCTAGAATTTATTTTCTCAAAAAATTTAAATGAATAATAGTGCGTCTCCGTAGGAGAAGAAGCGGTATTTATCTTTAATTGCTTTTTTGTATGCTTCCATCGCTAATTCATATCCTGCAAAAGCACAAGACATAATTAACAAGCTCGTTTTTGGTAAATGAAAGTTGGTCACCAAGCTATCCGCAATATTAAAATTATAAGGAGGGTGAATAAAATGATTTGTCCAACCTTCCGCTGGTTTTAATAAGCGTTGCGCAGTTACGCTACTTTCCATTGCACGCATTGCTGTTGTGCCGATTGAACAAACGCGACGACCATTTTGCTTTGCTGTATTAATGATGCGACAAGCATCTTCGTCAATCTTAAAATATTCAGCGTCCATTTTATGTTTGCTTAAATCTTCCACTTCAATTGGGCGGAAAGTACTTAAACCAGTATGTAAGGTGACTTCAGCAAAACGGATACCTAAAATTTCAGATCTTTTAATTAACTCCTTGCTAAAGTGCAAACCAGCTGTTGGCGCAGCTACTGCACCCTCATGCTTTGCATATACAGTTTGATATCTTTCTTTATCTTCTTCGTCTGGCTTGCGCTTAATATATTTAGGCAATGGTGTTTCTCCTAAAAATTCCAACATGTTTCTAAATCCATCATCATCACCTTCCCATAAAAAACGAATGGTACGGCCACGGCTAGTTGTATTGTCAATGACTTCGGCAACCAATTCTTCGTTTTCGCCAAAATATAATTTGTTTCCTACACGAATTTTTCTTGCGGGATCAACAATTACGTCCCATAAACGATTGGGCTTATTTAATTCTCTTAATAAGAAAACTTCAATTTTAGCACCTGTTTTTTCTTTGCGACCATACATACGTGCAGGAAAAACTTTGGTGTTGTTCACAACAAAAACATCTTTGTCATCATAGTACTCTAATAAATCGGAAAAATTTCGATTCTCCATGTGACCATTCTGACGGTTAACAACCATCAGTCTACTGTCTTCTCTACGCTTGGTAGGGTGTTGTGCGATTAAATTCAAAGGCAGGTCGTACCTAAATTGGGAAAGTTTCATTTGTGTCTATTTTTGGGTGATAGCCACATTAAGTTTACTACAGCCTTACGGGGCAGTTCGCTTCATGTTACGGCATGAAAATTATGGAGGCAAATGTACGACTTTAGCATTAATTTTGCGGACACAACATTTGTACCTAAAATTGGGCAATTTATACAAAATCACTAGATTTGCAAACAATTGTTAGTTTTGGTCCGGTGTTGATTTAAAACAAATTATTCTATGTTGAAAGCTAAATGGTGGAAAGTTTTGTCATTTTTCCTTTTGTTGTACACCTGTACCTATGGATTCATTGTTAAAGTACCAAAGTTGGATGATCGTATGCGTGAATCTATCCGCAATATGTTTTTTCATGTGCCTATGTGGTTTGGTATGATGATATTATTTTTTGTTTCCCTATTTTATGCAATTAAATATTTGAGATCTGGCAATCCAGTACATGATGTGTATTCCTATGCATATGCATCCATGGGTTTGGTATTTGGAATTTTAGGAATCATTACGGGTGCGTTCTGGGCCAACTATCAATGGGGTAGCCCTTGGGTAGGTGATCCAAAACAAAATGGTGCAGCCATTGCTTTGCTTATCTATTTTGCCTATTTCGTTTTAAGAGGAAGTTTAATTGATACCGAAAAGCGTGCAAGATTATCTGCCGTGTATAATATATTTTCCTTCTTCATGTTGTTTCCCACTTTATGGATTTTACCAAGATTAACAGAGTCCTTACATCCTGGTGGTCAAGGAAGCGAAGGTAATCCAGGAATTAATGGGAAAGATATGTCTGCAAATATGCGCACTGTTTTCTATCCAGCGGTTATTGGTTGGACTTTGTTGGGGGTATGGATAAGTACTTTAAATATTCGTTACCAATTATTAAAATTAAAGAAGGAAGAATTATTATAAAAATTAACAATCTAAATCAAACAATATGATTTCTCTTTTACAAGCAATGACGGCAAATAATTCAGACAACTTAATGTTACGCGATGGTAAAATATATTTAGTAATGACCGTCGTTAGTATCATATTAGTGGGCTTATTTATTTATGTGGCAAGCATTGATAAAAAAATAAGTAAGTTGGAAAATAGCGCAAAAGATTAAATTTATTTAAAACCAATACATATGTCAGACAATCAGCCTTACAGTTTTTTTGAAAGCGTTGAAAAAAGTTTCGACAAAGCTGCCAAGTTTACTACATGGGAGCAAGGAATATTAGATCAAATTAAAGCATGTAATAGTATTTACAGCATGCGTTTCCCAGTTAAAATGGATGACGGTCACATTGAAGTAATTGAGGCATATCGTGTACAGCATTCACAACATAAGTCACCTTGTAAAGGGGGAATACGTTTTAGTATGGCGGTGAATCAAGATGAGGTAATGGCATTGGCTGCATTAATGACTTATAAATGCGCCATTGTTAATGTTCCTTTTGGTGGCGCTAAGGGAGGGATTAAAATTAGCCCACGTAGTTTAAGTCCGTATGAATTAGAAAAAATAACCAGAAGATATACTTCAGAATTAGTAAAGAAAAATTTTATCGGTCCAGGCATTGATGTACCAGCACCAGATTACGGAACAGGTGAGCGTGAGATGGCATGGATCGTGGATACCTATCAATCATTAAAGCCAGGTGAAATTGATGCAGCTGGTTGTGTGACTGGTAAACCTATTTCTTTAGGTGGTGTGCGGGGCCGTAAAGAAGCTACAGGATTGGGTGTATTTTTTGGCATCAGAGAAGTTTGTTTGATGGAAGATCAAATGAAAAAATTAGGCCTTACTGTTGGCGTGCAGGATAAAAAAGTAATAGTACAAGGCTTGGGAAATGTAGGTTATTATACTTCTAAATTTTTCAGAGAGGGTGGCGCTAAAGTTATTGCTATTGCAGAATTTGAAGGGGCTATTTATAATGCAGATGGATTAAATGAGGAAGATGTTTTTCAACATCGTAAAAAAACTGGAAGCATTTTAAATTTCCCAGGGGCTACTAACATAGCAAATAGTGCAGATGCTTTAGAAATGGAATGTGATATTTTAATTCCAGCAGCATTGGAAAATGTAATTGATAAAAATAATGCACCTCGAATCAAAGCAAAAATAATTGGGGAGGCGGCAAATGGTCCATTAACGCCAGCAGCTGACGAAGTTTTTGCAAAAAAAGGCATTTTAGTTATTCCTGATATGTATTTAAACGCAGGGGGTGTTACTGTATCTTATTTTGAGTGGTTAAAAAACTTAAGCCATGTAAGATATGGTCGTTTGGAAAAAAGATTCACAGAAAATGCAAACATTAATATTTTGAATCAGATGGAAGAATTGACTGGAAAAAAAGTTTCCCCATCTGAAAAAGAAATTATTGCACATGGTCCTGATGAAATTGATTTAGTGCATAGTGGGTTGGAAGAAACAATGATTAATGCGACGCGAGAAATTATGGATATTTGGAAAGCAAATCCAGCGATTCCTGATATGAGAACTGCTGCTTATGTTTGTGCCATTAATAAGGTAGGAACTTCTTATGCTGAATTAGGCATCTTCCCATAACCCAAATTAAGCTACATTATATATACTCGGGGAAATTTTGCAAAGGTTGCAGTTTCCCCGTTTCTATTTTGGCACCCAATGTTTGATGTCCATTGGTAATTATTAAGTATTGAGCATTTAATACTTGTTGGTATTGTAATATTTGTTGCAATGTTTTTTCGCCAATCTCAACCCTGGCTTCCTTACATTCAATAATCATCCAAGGGGTATCCTCTTTATATACGACGATATCAAAACGTTTATTTAATTCTCCTAATTGAATGGTTTTTTCAACGGCTATTAAACTACTTGGATACTTGCAGGTTTGCACTAAATATTGCAAGGTATTTTGCCTTACCCACTCTTCGGGGGTGAGTATGATCCATGCTTTCCTAAACGGATCAAATATTTGATCCTTGCCTTGCACCTGTTGTATTTTAAAGGGGTAGGTGGGGTAAATTAAGGCTTGCATGTGGATGTCCGATAAAATTTGTAATTTCAGATATAATTACTTCAAATATAAGCACAGAATTCTTGAGAAGTAGTAGTCACAGTTAAATTAATTAGGTATGAAATCAAAGCAGGAAATTGTTGACAATTGGTTACCTAGGTATACCGGTGCAACCTTGGATCAATTTGGTAAATATGTATTATTAACCAACTTTAGCCATTATGTAAACATGTTTGCAAAAATGCATAATGTAGAAGTAATTGGTAAGGATCGCCCTATGCAATGTGCAACAGCTGAAGGAATCACCATTATTAATTTTGGGATGGGTAGCCCTGGTGCGGCAACCATTATGGATTTACTCACTGCAATACAGCCCGAAGCAGTTTTATTTTTAGGTAAATGTGGTGGGTTGAAAAAAAGAAACAAAATTGGGGATTTAATATTACCTATTGCAGCCATAAGGGGAGAGGGTACCTCCAATGATTATTTCCCTGCTGAGGTTCCTGCATTACCTGCGTTCGCATTACAAAAAGCAATTTCAACTACGATACGTGATAGTGGTGTAGATTATTGGACTGGCACAGTATATACTACAAATCGTCGCGTATGGGAACATGATGATGCATTCAAACAATACTTAACAGATATTCGCGCTTATGCCATTGATATGGAAACAGCAACCATATTTACCGTAGGTTTTTATAATAAAATACCTACAGGTGCATTGTTATTAGTGAGTGATTCACCGATGATTCCGGAAGGTGTTAAAACGGAAGCGAGTGATAGTTTAGTGACTGCTGAATTTGTGGAGCGCCATTTAAATATTGGCATTGAATCATTGAAGCAATTAATCAATAACGGACAAACCGTTAGGCACCTTCAGTTTTAATAATTTATATTTTATAAAAAATAAAAAATATAAATTATTAAAACTTCATTCTCTTTTTGATTTTTTTTATTAATTTTTTTAATGGAGAAAAATGCTATATTTTTCTCCATTTTTATTTTTAATTAACGAAGACAAAAAACATACCTGTTTTTTGTCTTGAATGATTACTAGTAAAATCATTTAAATTTATTCTTTCCACAAGAAGGGGAATAGGATATAGGATAGCGCGATGATCATAAAATCAAATCCTATCAATATTAAAACTAGTTCGGGTAAACTATTTTGTACTATATCTGAAAATGCAATGTTTGCAATTTTCATCAATATCATTAACTGAGGAATAATCAATGGGAATCCAAGAATCGCCATGATGGCGGAGGGTTGTTGTGCTTTAGAAGCAATGGCAGCTAAAAAGCTAAATACCAAACTTAAACTTATCCCGCCCAAACAACTAATGGCAAAGAACAACCAGCCATGTTGTAAGTGGTTGCCGAGTAATACGGTAAACAATAATAAGCTAAGTCCACTCATAAGTATCATGAGCAAGCTGTTGTAAATTAATTTTGAAAAAATAAAATGTACTGGACTCGCAATTGTATAAAAATACAACATCCTACCACGTCCTTCTTGTAAAAAACTACGGGCAACTGTATTGATGCAAATAAATAAAAGGGTCACCCAAAATAATCCATTCCATACGTGATCATCGGGTTGTCCCATGGTTAAATAAATCACAAAAGTGGTGGATGCGATATATAATAGTATTCCAAAAAAAGTATACTGCTGCCTAAATTCAAGCAGTGCATCTTTTTTCAATAAGGTATAAACTATTTTGAGGCGCATACTCGGCATCTTGGTTCATAATTATTTTTTTCACCTAATACAACCGTTCCTTCTTCATCACTTGTTCGATAAGATACATTTGCCAAATGTCCGCATTGCACACAAATAGCATGCAGCTTGGTAATAAAATCTGCTACTGATAAAAGTGCCGGCATAGGGCCAAAGGGTTTGCCTAAATAATCCATATCTAATCCCGCAACAATGACTCTTTTGCCTTGCATCACCAAGGTCTCGCATACTGCAAGTATGCCTTCGTCAAAAAATTGTGCTTCATCTATACCAATTACTTGCGCATGTTCGGCAAGTGTAAGTATTTCAGATGAGTTTACCACTTGGGTAGATGCGATTGCATTAGCATCGTGACTTACAATTTTTGTAACATCGTAACGTGTATCAGTTGCTGGCTTATAAATCTCAATTTTTAAATTAGCAATTTTGGCCCTTTTTAATCTTCGAATCAATTCTTCGGTTTTTCCGCTAAACATGCTGCCGCAAATTACTTCGATCCATCCTCTGCGCTCGCCAGTTATATTCTGCTCAATAAACATAGACAATAATTAATTTAGTTTCTTCGTTTTAATAATAAGGGTAAAGGTATTGCCCCAAAAGTAAACATTCCTATGGATAGCGTAAAGGCTTTGGTGGAAAAATTAAGTGAGCAATTGCGTCAAAATGAGGATAAAACGCGTTTAATAATAACTGCACAACAAATATTGACAGAATTAGGTGGGGCAGTAGTGTCTAAGCCATTGCCTCAAAATATATACCAGGAAACAAGCATGGACTCTCCTGTAGAGGAAGTAGTGATGCAAGCACAGGTTACCCCAGAACTTGCACCTATCACAAATACTGTTCAAGAGCTGGAAATACCTGTGGAAGTAATCGGTGAAAACTTGGTGGCTAAAATTGTGGAAGCGCCCGTTGTCGAAATCAGTCAAGCAAGTTTAGAAGTAGTAAAAACCGAGTCCAATCTGGATACTTCAGAAAAAATCGAAATTAAGGAAGTGAAGGATCAGCTTGTTCTGGAGCCAATCAAGGATTTACGGTCAGCGATTGGAATTAATGATAAGTTTCAATTTATTCAAGAATTATTTGGCGGAGATGAAAAGTCATTTGAAACAGGTATTAAAACAATCAATGCTTTTAAAATATTTCCGGAGGCGCAATTTTATATCAAAAGAGAACTAAGAGAAAAAAATAATTGGGACGAGGAAAGTAATGTTGTAAAACAATTTGATCAATTGATCAAAAGGCGATTTTCATAAATAAATTCCATTGTTTTTTGGGTAGCACCTGCATTTTGAGAAATAAAATTTGCAGATGATTCGCATGCCTTTGCATATTTTTCAGCATGGCTTAATAATAGTTCAAGTGTTTTACTGAATGAGTTTATATCATGTATTTTAAATCCGCCACCTGCATTGACAAGTCCACGCGCTTCAATATATTTTTCATCATTGGGTCCCCAGAAAACAGGTTTCCCAAATGCTGCTGGTTCAAGTACATTATGTATGCCCTCGGCGCCAAATCCGCCCCCAATATAGGTTATATAAGCATGTTGGTATAAATTACGTAACAATCCTATTTGGTCAACAATGATCACTTTTGCGTTATTGAATTTTTGGTGGCTTGCTGCAAATGAAGTTAAAGTGGTGGCATTATTAAATAGCGATACACATTTTTGAATTGAGGTGCTATCCACATGATGGGGGACCACTATCCAATTTAGGTCGGTGTATTTTTCTGCTAAACTTGACAATAAAATATGGTCTTTTTCCCATGTGCTTCCAGCTATGATTATTTTAGCATTATTCAATTTCTGTAACCAATCGAAATGGGTGCTTGACTTAGAAGTGCGCAACACGCGATCAAATCGGGTATCTCCAGAGATAAAAATATTTTGTTCAGGAAAAATAGGACTAATTAATTTTCTTGAGTTTTCATCTTGCACTAAAATTGCATAAAATAAGGAAAGCATTTTTTTATAAAAACTTCCGTACCATTTAAAAAATATTTGCGTTGGTCTGAAAATTGCAGCCACTAATAAAGTGGGGATGTTTCTTTTTTTCGCTTCCGATAAATAATAAAACCAAAATTCATATTTGATAAAAATGACCAACTTGGGTTGCACTACATCAAAAAAATGTTTCGCATTATTTGCGCCATCCATGGGTAGGTAAGTAACAAAATCAACAAAGGGATCGTTTTTGCGATGCAGGTATCCTGAAGGTGAAAAAAAGGTAAGCCATATCTGATACCCTGGATATTGCGTCTTTATATTTTCAATGATGGGTAAGCCTTGTTCAAATTCACCATAGGAGGCACAGTGCACCCAAATGATGGGCTTTTGAATTTTTTCAGCAAGGCCGGTAATCTCATTCCATACCTCATTCTGCCCTAAAACCCAATGCTTGACCTTGCCATTAAAGGGGGCCGTGCATATAGCAAGGAGGCGGTAGAGCAATAAAAATAGATTGTAAATGACCATGGGGTGTATCTGTCAGGCAAAAATCAATAAAATTCGGCATATAAATGGACATTTATTGCTAATAAACATACAATATTTAGATATTCTAGTGGGTACGCCTTTTACCCTTTTTATAGTATTTTTGCAAAAATGGAATTGATGCGTAAAATTCAGATGGTAGATACTAAAAATCAGTATCTGGCTATAAAAAAGGAAGTGGATGAATCTATTCAAAGCGTCTTGGATAGTGCTTCCTATATTAATGGGAAAGCAGTCCAGGATTTTAGTCAAAGTTTAGCTTCTTATTTACAAGTTTCACATGTTATTCCTTGTGCCAATGGTACAGATGCTTTACAAATTGCGATGATGGCATTAGGTTTGCAACCCGGGGATGAAGTGATCACCCCTTCATTCACTTATATTGCGACCACAGAGGTAGTAGCCTTACTTGGGTTAACCCCAGTTTTTGTGGATGTTGATCCAGTAACTTATTGCATGGATATTGCTTCATTAAAAAATGCAATTACACCAAAAACAAAAGCGATAGTTCCGGTTCACTTATATGGACATGCTGCACCTATGGCTGAAATTTTACAAATTGCCAAAGAAAATAATTTGTTTGTGATTGAAGATAATGCGCAAGCCATTGGGTGTGATTATACTTTCCCAAATGGGGAAACGAAAAAAACAGGAACGATGGGTCATATAGGTGCTACTTCATTTTATCCAAGTAAAAATTTAGGTGCTTTTGGTGACGGCGGTGCTTTGTTTACCAATGATAAAGCCTTGGCTGATAAAATGACGATGATTGCCAATCATGGCCAATCGGCTAGATATTATCATGATGTAGTGGGGTGTAATTCAAGATTAGATTCCATACAAGCAGCCATTTTAAATATTAAATTACAAAAGCTGGATAGTTATAACCAAGCACGTTTCCAGGTGGCACAATTTTATAATCATGCTTTTGCAAACATCCAACAAATTGTCACTCCCGCTGTAAATAAATATAGCACACATGTGTATCATCAATATACGATTCAATTAGTTGGAGTAGATCGCGAAAAATTTATAAAGCATTTGGCTGACCTTGAAATACCATGTATGATTTATTATCCAGTGCCAGGGCATTTGCAAAAAATGTTTGGCGAAGGAAAAAATGAACATTTACATTTGCCAGTGACCAATGCTTTAACACCAGTAGTGTGCTCACTTCCAATACACACGGAAATGGAAGAGGCGCAATTAAAACATATTGCATCAGGAGTGAACTCCTTTTTTAATGCTTAAAATTTGAACGAATGAAAATTACAGTAATAGGAACTGGTTATGTGGGATTGGTTACAGGAACTTGTTTTGCTGAAACAGGTAACAAGGTTACTTGTGTTGATATAGATAAGGCGAAGGTGGATAAATTAGCATCTGGCCAAATCACCATTTACGAGCCAGGGCTTGAAAAAATATTTTTAAGAAATACGAAGGAAGGCCGATTGGTGTTTACCACTAATTTAGAAGAAGTTTTAGAGGCGTCAGAAATTATATTTTTAGCATTGCCTACACCTCCAGGTGCGGATGGGTCAGCTGATTTAAAATATGTATTAGGCGTAGCTGATCAAATGGGTAAATTGATGAAGGGTTATAAGGTGGTTGTGAATAAGAGTACCGTGCCAGTGGGTACAGCCGATAAAGTAAGGGAAGCGATTGCGAAAAATTATAAAGGTGAATTTGATGTAGTCAGTAATCCTGAATTTTTAAGAGAAGGGGTGGCAGTAGAAGATTTTATGAAACCTGATAGAGTGGTGATTGGAACAAAGTCCGAGCAAGCTAAAAAAGTAATGACTGAATTATATGCCCCTTTTGTTAGACAAGGAAATCCATTAATTTTTATGGATGAGCGTAGTTCAGAGTTGACCAAATATGCAGCCAATAGTTTTTTAGCAACCAAAATTTCATTCATGAATGAAATTGCACAATTGTGTGAACGCATGGGTGCGGATGTGGATATGGTGCGTAGAGGCATAGGAAGTGATGATCGTATAGGAAAACGTTTCTTATTTCCAGGTATTGGATACGGCGGAAGCTGTTTTCCTAAGGATGTGCAAGCATTGGTGAAGTCATCCAATGAAGTAAATTATGACTTTGAAATTTTAAAGGCAGTAGAAAAAGTAAATGCACTACAAAAGTTGCATTTGGTGAATAAGATCAATACGTATTTAAAAAATGATTTACAAGGCAAGAAAATTGCTTTGTGGGGATTGGCGTT
>JACCDP010924802.1_pt1 | contig 36019 bp, 55 predicted proteins | sample 7445841 | NCBI WGS metagenome assembly JACCDP01 (sample SAMN15323441, study PRJNA562643) | freshwater metagenome | isolation source: river surface water | place: USA:Blue River Watershed | collected 2017-08-17 | reverse complement strand
TCCCCTCTATTCACCGCCAAGACCAATGGTCAAGTCATCCGCCGTACTGAGGTTACCATCTCCACCCATAATAGGGTAAGGCAGATTCTCAACGAAATTGGTGGCGATTCTAAGCAGTTATTACGTGACCTTAAATGGGAGCGCATTTGTAGACAAGCAAATTTATCCTTATGAGACAAGTTATCTATCTCTTCGTTACTCTGCTAGTAGTAGGGTACGTTGTAGGTCTACTGCAAGACCAGTTTTGTAAGTAGTCCCCCGAACTGGGAGGAAAGTCCGAAGGCAGAGCGATACTGCCCCCAGTTACCACCAAACCCCAATTTTATGATTCAGCAATTAATTGACAGAGGCGCAATATTTTTCATCAATGATTCCGGTGGAAAGGATTCTCAAGCAATGAAAATATTTTTGAGCAAAGTCGTTCCACACGACCAACTGGTAATCATCCACGCAGACCTACCCGAAGTTGACTGGGAGGGATGTTGGGAACACGTTCAGCAGAATTCAATGGGTATTGAGGCGCATATGGTACGTGCCGGAAAAACTTTCTTTGAGATGGTAGAGCATCGCGGAATGTTCCCATCACCCAGTTATCGCCAGTGTACCAGTGACCTCAAGAGACAACCGATTGAGAAATTTATCCGTAACTGGTGCAAAGAGAATGGGAAAAATATTATCGTGAATTGTATGGGTATCCGCGCGGAAGAATCATCAGCACGAGCAAAGCAAATCCCATTCCGTATCAGTGAGCGCAATAGCAAAGCCGGTCGCGAATGGTATGACTGGTTACCAATTTTTGACTGGAGTGTTAAGGAAGTATGGGCAGAAATCGAATCAGTAGGTCAAAAGAGACACTACGCCTACGATTTAGGTATGAGCCGTCTATCGTGTGTGTTTTGCATAATGTCCAACAAAAGTGATATCAAAGTAGCGGCTAAGCATAATCCCGACCTATACAAGCGATATGTTGAGACTGAGGAGAGACTGGGGTTTACTCTTCTTATGAGTGGCAAGGAGAAAAACTGGTTAAGGGATATCGTGGAGAGCGATGTTGAAGTAAGCATACCCGAGTTCGTATGCGGATAACTGGATGGTCATAGGAGGGGTTCGATTCCCCTCCCAGTTACGAAACAAAACCCAAATCTATGTCAACACCAATCACCGCGCAGAATCTTCTAGACACCCTTGTGCAATTACAAGAAGAAGGCAATGACCTTAATAGAATCACTATCAATTTCAGAACTAACTGGAATTCGGATACTGAAGTATGTACTACAATTAGCGAAGATTTATTTGATGCTGAGACTGGCAATCAATTAGAGTCTCTTGTTTTATTAGCTGAAGATACTGAGTAAATATCCCCCGAACTGAGAGCAACGTGCGAAGGTGGTTCGTTACCACCCTCAGTTCCTCACCAAAACCCTAGTAATATGAAAAACTTTTTTTGTAATGATGTAGATGGCAACACCCTAGAAGTTGGGGATGAGGTCATTGTTCTAGACATCGAAGACCTAGAAGGAGACACACCTCCAAGAGGTAAGTTATTGAAAGTTACCAACTGCATTGATGCCGAAAGTAACTACGTAGAATTTGGTCAATATGCCTTCTATGGGCATAGAGTTCTAAAAACTATTATCTAAATAACCAAACCCCAAACTATGCAAGTCGAAAAAATCTCACCCGAAACCAAAGATTATCTAGTAGGCAGAAAGATAATTGATACTGGCGACCACTACATCAAACTAGATAACGGACTCTGCATCTACCTAGATGATGCCGAAATTGAACACATTAATTCATTAAATGATTAATCCTATGAAATTTGCAAGAAAATGTACCCAATGCGGTTGCGGAATGAATGATGGCTATGTAGTTGGCGGTGGTGTGGAATACTACTGCTCACAAAACTGCCTCAATAAAGAATTCACCGATGCTGAATGGCACGATATGGTCTATTCGGGTGCTACTGATGATGATGGTGAGTTAATAGCCGATACTGATTCTTATTGGACTGAATGGGAGGATGAAGATGACTATCAGTATATGGTAAAGGATGGTGAACTAGTAGAGATTGATTAATCCCCCGAACCGCCCCATTTTGATGGCATCCAGTTCGTGACTGGAGGCGGTGCTAACTAAACCCCAAAACCTATGTTAGTTAAATTAAACACAACCAACCATCGGACTTGTGTATTCCTACAACGTAGTACTGCATCAATGTCTATCGATAAAATGGAAGTTAAATCTACCACCCCTTCATATGGGATAGCATTTGAGATGGAATACAATACTGAATGGGATGCATACTTGACTCAACTTAATAATGGTATCCTATGGGAAGTAGTTGATGGAGAAGATGAGCATAAGAAGATAATCATATATACCCAACACCAAGAGATTATATGGATTGGTAAAGGGTTCGCTGACTGGAAAGCCAGTAAGTAAATCAAAGAACTGGTCGCTATAGGCAAGTCATCGAATGACACCCAGTTCCTAACTAAATTTCAAACCTATGAACATCCAAACAATTAGAAAGCATCAACGTGAGCAAGGCTACGCGGAGATGCAGTTCCTCATCGAAACTGGTACTGCTTGGAAGATGGAAGGTGCGATTGGTCGATCGGCTATGGATATGCTGAAGACTGGTGCGTGTTTCCTACCCAAAGAATCACACCGCGACTACTATGGTAATTACATCCCCAGTCGTGATGAGATTAAGAAAGGCACAACTGGTAGCCTTCAAAATTCAATTAAATTCTTCACCGAAAATCAGTGGTAATGGACGAGATACAAGAAGCGATTGACGAACTAATCCGATTGGCTGACGAAATAGAAAATTCATAATAAAAAAAACACTATGAACTACTCCTTCTTCCTCTTCACCCAGTTATACAATGCGTATGTGGGTATCCAGTATGAGTATGACCTACTCTATGAAGACCTATTGTTACTCTATTCCAAGTATGAAAATTCCTCCTACAACAATCCCGATAGGGGTGAGTATGAATGTATGGAGAGTTTCTTAATGGCGAATGAGAGTAAGATACGTGCAGAATTAGTAGAAAGAAAACTTTGCTTACCCGACTGGGTAGATTAGCCCATCGAACTGGCGATGCTCGGCATCAATCGGACTCGTTATCCGACCAGTTCCTCACCAAACCCCAATGAAATGAAAAAGCAAAACCTAAGAATCGTTTCAGTTAAGACCACCTCCTTTGAAGAAGAAAACTTTACTCTTCTTACTGACCTAAGTGATGAACAAATTACAAAGGTGATTACACCCATCGTTGAAGCTGAAAGGGATAACACTGAGAATTGGTATGATAACATAATGTTGTGCGAAGCATTAGAAAAAGAATACCCAAAACACGTGGTGCAATTATGGGGCGAATTCGATACGATTGAAATTTAATTTTCCCCGAACTGGCGGATAAGCCGTGACCTTCGATGGTAACCAGTTCCTCATCAAAACCCCAGTTATGAAAGAGAACATTCAAAAGTTCAGAGAGTATCTGATATCGTATATGGCAGAGATAGATGCCATCCAATTAGGCGGCGAATACGAAAAGCATTATCGCGAATTATCAAGGTGGAATGACTTTGACTTACTCCAGTACTGGTTAATATACAACGGAGTATTTGACGGAGGAGAATCCATGCTGATGGAGTTGAAAAGATTGGTAGAATATAGCCCCACTTGTAACCCTAATAGTGTTATTGAGAATTGTAATATTTAAATTAAAACCTATGAAAAAGTACACTTTTGATTATCCAAATTCTTTTGGATCGTTTTTAGAATGGAAGCTAATTCCATTTGAACTTAGCCACAAGGATTATTCGATAACAATTGAATTAGAAAATGATACCGAACTAGTAAATCTCATAAGAGAGTATGCAGAGTGGTATGAAAATCTTACAAACCAATGAAGTCTGGACAAACCATTTACATCAACAACAAACCATATCTATTCTTAGGGTATGTGGATTACAAGCGAACCATATGGTTCGTGGCAGATATGAACGGCAATACATTCACCTACAAAAACTAAACACTATGAAGCCAGTTATTATTATCGCCGATGTCGAGACAATCGATAGATGCAAGTTAGAGAATCTAGAAGGATGCATATTCACTAAAGTATCTGAGATTAAAGAGACACTCTTCAATCTTGGTGCAGACCTAGAGCGCACTCTTACACTAGACATCTCCGACTATATGGATGCAGTTAATAACCAAGAGTTAGATAACCTATCAGATAGTTGGATGACATACGTATTCTTAAAATAAATCTATGCCTAAAACACTTGACATCCACGAACAACTAGAGCAGATATGGAATGAGTATAAAATCTGCAAGGATAAAGTCAAGCGCAAAGAGTTGCGCCAGTTATGGGAAGAGTTAGTAAAACAAGATGAGAAACAAGTTGGATGGAGACGTTATTTAAAACTAAACTAATATGAAGACACCAGTAAACCTCAGAATGATTGAGGAGTTAGATGCCTACGGAAATAATCTAGGCACACTCCCAGTAACCGAACCAAAGTCAGGAACCGCCGACTACTACGAGTACGATGGCTACTACGAAGTAATCTATTTTGATGACGGCGATATTGAATGTAATCAACTTTTAGAACTACCCGAACTATGAAGAAACTAATTAACCTACTTATCGATTACGATAGGTACTTTGTAATGAGTGATGACCATCGTATCTACGAGGCTGGTCTCGACCAAGAAAAGAAAATACTTGACGAGATTAAGAACCACGAACTACACGATATGTTATCCTACCTAGAATTATTAAAAGCAGATATTATTAAATTTAAAAACAAACTATGAACGACAACGCATTCAACAAGAAATCCAGTATCAAGGTAAAGAAAACTTTGACTGGCCCATTACACGACTCAGTAGGTTTCTCTAAAACTGACGGCCCTATCACCCCACTCGATGAACAACTAAAAGAGATGGAGAAGAATGGCTATCTAGTAGAGAGAACACCCAATGGTATCATCATAACTAAAAAAGTATGAACAAGGATTTAACTATGCCAGTCATATTATTATTAATCATTTTAATGGTATTGCTATCAATATGAGAATAGAAAAAATTGGGTTAGAAGTAGAGGGTATCCGCACTAAGGTGTACGATGTTGACCAAAAACAATTGCTTGGTACATTCGAATCTAGAAGTCAAGCCGCAAAATTCACTGGTCTATCTACATCTAGGATGCTAAAGTATATCAGAGAGAAGAGTGTACATTATTCTAAAACTTTAAACAAACGCGTATGCTTCAGGTAATAACAAATCTATTTGCTAAAAAGACAAAGCGAGTTCAGTATGTGCCCACGTTTAAGAGTACCTATCCCCCCGAACCCGCATCATTTAACGAGATATCGGTAAATATTTTTAACCAGTTATATAAAGATTATGGAAAGATTAAAGTCAGCAAAGAAGGTATTTTTCGCTATCAACCAAGAGCTAGGAAAAATAGATAAGAACACATTGGTGGTAAAGAAATTAAAACTTATTAACGAAGAACTGGCGGACGCAGTCATCCAGTTAATTAAAAATTATGAATCATGCAAGAATTTAACAAACTCTGCGACACCGCCAAGCAACAATTCGGAATCGATATCAGAAGAAGTAGTTCAAGAAAAGCAGATGCAGTCCGTATAAGACACTCGATCGGTACGCTTCTATCATTTAAGTATGGTTACTCAACTGTTGAGGTGGGTAAGATGCTAAAGATAGACCACACCACAATTGTCTACTACCGCAGTATGCACATCCCTAGATATAAGACCGACAAGCAGTATGCTAAGGTATACGATGCGCTAGATAGTATAGAACCAGTCGACCATTCACTAGAAGAAATCCTTCAGCTAATCAATAACATCCCATGACAGAGTTACTACAAAAGTATATCTCCCTTATGCGTACTGGCGATATAAAGACCAAGTCAGGAGAGAGATTCAAACCGATGACCATCAAGACCTATAACACCGCAGTCAATACCTATGCTAGGTTCTCTAAGAAGGGACTGCAACTGGAGGATATGAGTGGTAAGACACTAGAGCAGAAGCAAGAGATAGCTAAGAGGTTCGACCGACACTTTGAAAGGTTTGTGGACTGGATGATAGAGCAAAAGTTCTCGCCTAATTCACGTAAGGATATTGTTAATCAGATAGGGATTATTATTAAGTACTGGGCGGATGAGTTCTTTTGGCTACTACCTAAGGTTCGCAAACCCAAAGGTGTTGATACTCCTATTATCACACTGCCAGTTAAGTTTGTCAGGGACTTTGTTAATGATAGACATCAGTTGTATAACACATTTTCCCCCGAGCATCGCTATCTATGGGAACTATCAGCGACCATGCTTGTCACCTCTCTCAGGGTAGGTGATGCGATGGCTATCAGAAGGGAAGACCTACGTGTGGATGATGCAGTATACCTTGTCAAAGAGAATCAAAAGACTGGCGCGATGACCACACTACCACTGCCTAAGATTTTATATGACAAGTATCTAGACAATATTGAATCATATGGTCAGCTATACACACCAGTTACTGGACATCTTGAGACATTTATTGTGCGCAATTTTAAGACATTCTTTGAGCAGTATCCTGAGATGAGGGAAGAGATTACATTCAAGAAGGCAGACCACACTGGTAACCGCGTAATGCAGTCCAGTAGATTCTGCGATATCGTCCACCCCCACATGCTTAGGAAGACCGCCATCACATCGATGCTTGCAAATGGGGTATCACTTGATCACGTTAAGTTCGCATCAGGTCACAAGTCGGATGCCATCAAGCGGTATCAGGGATGGGTGGATAGCACACACAAGAGTGAGATAAATAATTATTACGAGACGTTCTTAAATAAATAGTTGGTTTTTCATAGGTTCCGGCCCTGTGTTTCTACACTGGGGCCTTTTTAATGTCTCTTTTATGGCTCAATTTTATATGCTTTTGTGCCATTTATGGCTCATTATTTAGCTTTTATATGTTTTTACGTTTCCGAAAACGTCACCTTTTTGTAACAAATAGTGACATAAATTTGTTACGAGTTCGGAATATTCCCGAATTGAATAACATAATTCTGCACAATAACTTGGCTAAGGTTAGTGTGCATAGTTTAGTTTATGGAAAATATTTATACTATCAGTATGAGTAATGGAAAATATTTAAACCGGTTACACTTTGTAACCATATTAATAGAAAATATTTGCATGAAGTTTGCGTAAAATTTCATGCAGTTTTTATTCACAACTAATTGATTATCATTATGATCGGACAAACTTACAGATTAGAGAACCGCTGGTGGGTAAAGTATCAGAAGCAGATTATCTACCGCGAGGATATGATTATGAACCGCACTAGTTGGGTTCCTATTAAGGATTCTAAATGGCCCCTGAGTGATGGTGACTGGGTTAAATTTGACTTAGATAAAACAACGGTTGGTAGCACTACCTCCGGCCCAGTGTACCAAGAGTACGCCAGACTAAACGGATTTGCAGATGAAGATTAATGCACACCTATCCGATCCAGTTACCATCTATAGAGATGGCGAAAGACTGGGTAGTGTTAGCTATGAGACCTTTTGTCTGAAGGTGTTATCGCCTAAAGAATTTAGTAGGCTAGAGCGTAACCCTGAGATGAATGAGTTTAATGTTAGAAAGCTAGACCTAGACCAAGCACTGGCAGGATGGCCCCCGAACTTGGATTGTGATTGGTCTTGGTAGCGAATGAATAACTTGTTAATAACTTTAAATTATACATATCAGGTAGTTCGTAACTTAGTATGTATGAAATACGACTACTCAAAGGACATCCTAATCATAGATGGCAAGGAGTATGCACTCAAGCCATATAGAAAATGGCTCATGCATAACCATGAATCATTGGTAGTCGGTCATTTCGTTAAGGCTATTAACATCGGTAAGGATACCAAGTTCTATTATGACTGGCAGACTATCTACTTCCTTGCTAATGAGTACGGTTTCTTGAATGACTATTTAGCCACACTTTAAAATTATTTTTTATGGATATCAAAAGTTTAGTTGCTCAACTAAAGCAACCGATACCCTATCAATGGAGGGTACAGAGTCGTAATAAGGATAAGACAAAGGCGTTTTGTTCTGCCTATATCGATGCACGTCAGGTGATGGATGTTCTTGACACACACTGTCTATTTGGCTGGCAATCAGACTTTAAAGAGATAGGTGGCTTCATTTTTGCAGGGATAGGAATAACAACCGACACTGGTATTGTGGTCTGGAGATGGGACTGCGGTACTAGAGTAGAGAATGACGAGAAGGACCAAATGTATGAGCAGGCTGGAAAGTCTGCCGCCTCCGATGCATTCAAGAGGGCGGCCGTTCAGTGGGGGATCGGGAGATTTCTCTATGACTTAGACATGGTCACATTAAAGTGCGACCAGTATGGCAACCCAGTAGATGACAGAGGAGAGCGCATATGGGATGTAACCAAACACATAAACACGAAGGGGAAGCAACCAGCTAAGGCGCCTCAGGAAAGTCCCAAGCCTGAGGTTCCTGAATCCCCCGAACTACCGGCACTACAACCAAAGCAGTTTGATGCGATGGTAAAGGCAATAGTTGACGGAAAGGTCAAGGAAGTAAAGCTAGCACTTGACAAATACAAGTTGACTCTCGCGCAAAAAACTACACTCACCAAACTAATCAACGATGCCAAAGCTTAAACGCACAAGCACGAAGGGACTATCCGAGATCGACTGGCAAAAATTACGCCAGTCGTTTTCATCTCGGGGTATGGTCGGCGGATCGGATGCCGGAACATTACTGGGATGGAACAAATGGAAGTCACCTATCAATCTATTCTACCAGTCAATCGGTATGGATTTATTGCCTACTAAAATGAATAGGCAGATGGCATTCGGTAAGATGCTAGAGGATACTATCGCAGAGATGTGGCAGTACTGGGATGGTGAAGAGAACTTTATTCAGAATGTAATTACAAAGAATAAGGTACGCAAGTTCAGAAAGGTTAAGGCTATCATTGAGAATCCTAAGTACCCGATGCTATTCGCTAATCTAGATGGCGAGGTTACTCATCATCCAACCATGAAGGGGATAGGTATACTAGAGATCAAGAACGTGGGTAAGATGACTGTTGATTCTTATATTGATGGAGTACCCCCGAACTATATCGCACAGATGAATCACTACATGTTAGTGACTGGTCGTAAGTATGCAGAGATATGTATGCAGGTAGATGGTCAGGATATGTTAGTGAAGACATTCGAGGCTGACAAAGATATTCAGCAGGCCATCCTTGATAAGGCAACCGAACATCAATATAGAGTGATAGCGGCTCGGGAGATGATACTTCAGAAAGGCGCCAGTGATAAGGAAGAGATCTACGGTATCGCCGCACAGTTCGAACCACCTGCTGATAACTCAGAAGACTTTAATGCATTCATATCCATCAAGCATAAGGATAGAGAGAATGATATCACGATTCAAGGCGGACAAGAACAAGCGCAGTGGGCAGAAGAATATGTACGCATCAATGATACTATCAAGCACTGGGAATCGCATAAGCTTCTCTATGGTAACCAGCTGAAGCAGTTCATGGAACAGAATGGTGGCGCTCAGATTATGGAGATGCCTAATGGAAAGATTACATGGCGCAAACAATTCAATGTGCGCTTAACATAATTGCCGATCAATCATTATTAAAAGGGGTTTTGGTTTTGTTTCGATCCGGCAATAGGCCAGCTTCGGCTGGTCTTTTTAGTCAGGTAGCTTAAAGTAAAGCGCTTACTAATGTAAGAGATGCAGGGGCAGGACCTTCTCTGACTACTCACCAATAAAAAAACAAATATGAACAGACTAAGTCAACTAGAAAAAGCAATGCGATCACAATTCGTATGGGAAAAGAATCCAGTAAAACCATTACAGACTCTCGAGACACAAGAGGGTGCAAAGGATTTAGCAAGGATGATCTTTGTAGGTATTGCAGACATGCATGGTTTCAAGAACGAAGAGATACAGACCTACTTAGATATGGGGTTTGATTCGTATAGAAATAAACTATCTACCTTCAGAGATAATTTAAAAGAGTGCAGACTCAGAGAGAATAACGAAACGATATATGCTATTGATGATAGCATTAAGAAATTTTACATGAAGGTTAACCTTACGCTTAACGCCATAAAGTATATGTACGGCGGCAACTATTTATCTTTTTCAACAATTAAATTTGAATAACATGAGAATAGAAATTAAATACTACGGCCAGACATTTACTTGGGAGAATGAGTATGGTACTAGTGGTGTCGGACCAGTTAAGATTGACGAAACAGATTTATCGAATGCCATCGAAGTGTTCGCCGCTTTATTGGTAGCATCTGGATGGAGTGAAAAAAATATTAAAGACGTAATGTATGACTACGGACGCACAGAACTTCCTGAAGAAATTTAGTACGAAGAAGGATGCAATGATAGCGCTGAATGAATTAATAATTGTCACTGATCAAGCATGCTGGCTAGGTGATGCGGCTATGGAATACTTTAATAAATATTCCGCCATCAAAGAAGAAATAGAAAAGCATGAGGATGAGGGACTTGCATTAAGGGTGTTGGATTATTTTAATGAGGTATACGAAACACATTATAGGAATGATGAGAAGATAAAGGCAATCATCAGACAGATACCTAAGATAACCTTCGCCCAGTTTCAGTCAGTAATTTTACACAAAAAAGAAACATGGGGTTCAGATGTGAAGATGAAAGCTTATCTTCGTCCCGGTACTATCTTTGGTTCAAAGAATAAGTTCCTACAATATCTTGATGACGCAACTAATTACTGGATACAAAAACAAAAACATGACAGATAAGAAAAAAGAATTGTACTTAAAGTACGATCAGCTAGAAGACCAACGAGAAGAATTAGTTAGAAAGATGAACAAGTATTATGAGAGAGGCGATTCACTCAAGATAAAGATCTATGAAATGGAATTAAAAATTAAAGCAGTAGCTAAAGAGTTAAAGAAATGATAGAGCAATTAAAACGATATGGAATTAACGTGCGCAACGGTTCTCGTGGTGACGTTAAGACTACATGTCCTAAATGCTCACAGACTCGTAAGCACAAAGCAGATCCATGCCTTTCTGTAAATATAGATGATGGTGTATGGAATTGTCATAACTGTGGATGGAAGGGAGGTATAGTAAAACCAAAGAAGGAATACACTAAGCCTGTCCCCGAACACAAGGTATTATCACAGCCAGTCATAGATTGGTTTGCTAATCGTGGCATATCTAACCAGACATTATTACGTTATAAGGTAACAGAGTCTGTGCAGTATATGGGTAGCGAGGAATCTAAATGTATTAACTTTAATTATTATCTAAATGGCGAACTGGTTAACATCAAGTATCGAGATAGTCAAAAACGTTTTAAGCTGGTGTCTGGCGCCATGCTTAGTCTTTATGGCATTGATGTCTCCGTGGATAATTCTGATCATGAAATTATTATAACCGAAGGTGAGATAGACACACTATCATTTTATGAAGCAGGAATTAAAACAGCAGTCAGTGTCCCGAACGGGGCCAGTAAGGGTAATCAAAAGCTCGAGTGGCTGGAAGAAATGTTATCGTACTTGGATGGCAAGAAAATATATCTGGCTACTGATAACGATGAGGCTGGCATTGGCCTACGTGATGAGCTTGCTCGCAGACTGGGCAAGCAGAATTGCTTGGTCATTAACCTACCCGAGAAGGACGCGAATGAAACCCTACTCAAGCACGGGGCATCCAAACTTCTCGAGTGCTACCAGAACGCAGAACCATTCCCAGTGGATGGGATCGACACCGTCACACAGGGAGAACTGGTCAGCCTCTGGGAGCAGGGATATCCAAAGGGATACGACACAGGTTGGGACAACATGGACCAGCACATTCAATGGCATCCCGGAATGGTCACACTCATCACAGGAATCCCCGGACACGGAAAGACAACATGGCTAAAGAACCTACTGGTTCGTCTGGCGGATAGACACGGCTGGTCATACCTCCTGTACTCAGCAGAGGAGGCTAATGCCACGTTCGCAATGACAGACCTGTTATCTATCAAGACAGGAAAGAGCTTCTTTAATGCGCCCAGTACGCCTCGTATAACGAAGGAGGAAGTAGAACAGAATACGCCGTTTCTTAACGAGCACTTCAAGTACTATAAGCTATCAGAGAATGACTCTACTGTTGAGGCTATCATGGCTAAGGCAGAGGAGATGGTAAAGAGACATGGCATCAGGGGACTAGTGATCGATAACATGAGTACAGTTGAGCGACAAATTACTGGTAGCTCTGATAACAGGCACAACCAAATCGGTAACATGATGCGTGACCTTCGTTCTTTTGCTAGGGATTTAGGTATACACATATGGCTTGTTGCACACCCTAAGAAACTTAATAAGGTAAAGCAGGCGGTATATGAAGTGCCAACCGGTTACGATGTAGGTGATAGCTCACACTATTATAATGCCCCCGATCTAGGCGTCACTGTATACAGGAACAGAGAGACTGGGCAGACAGAGATACACTTCTGGAAGATAAGGTTCAGGTTCTCAGGTCAGGAAGAGACAGACTATTTCAAATTTGATATAACCAATTCCAGATACACACCTACACAAAAAGTAAACGATGGCACGGATAAAGAAAAGTTCTACAAGCAACCGTACGAAAAGCTCATACAAGCAGGAGATATTTAGATGTGTAAATGGTAGGTGGGGAAGAGTGAATAGAGGAGATGACATCTTAGTTCCATGTAAGGAACAGGATGTTAAGACTGGGAAGATTTACTACATAACCACGCCAATGAATCCAGCTAAATTTTATGAGCAGTTTCTTTCGCACCTTGTTGAATGGGATACAATACAAACTTTAATTAAATACAACAGACTATGGCAACTAAAGGAAGAGGCGCCAGAATAAAGGGCCACGCATTTGAAAGGAAGATGGCTGAATGGTGGAGGGATCGGGGGTTTGAAAACTGTAAGACATCTAGGTTTGAATCTAAGATGTTGGATGACAAGAAGGTAGACCTCACACACACCGGCCCTTTCTATTGCCAGTGTAAGGCTGTTGAAAACTTGGGGAGTATTCACAATGTACTAGCCGAGATGCCTGACGAAGAAAAGTATAACTTAGTTTTCCACCAGCGTGCAAGAAAAGGTATTGTGGTAGCCATGATGTTGGAAGACTTCGAAGAAATCCTGAACATGCTAACACAAAACAAAATAATATGACCATTAAATTCACAACCGAAAAGCACAAAGATCATTTCCTATTCCCAGTAATAGCTGTAGTATGGCACGTTAAAGAACGTGAGCTATACATAGAATTTGGATTAATTCAACACACTTTAACTATTCATTTTAAAACCAAGTAAACATGGCAAACACAGAGAAGGTGTACGTAGGACGTACCACAGAAGCAACCAACAAGTTTGGAGAACTAGAAACCCGTATCGGATTCACAGCTGATGACATTCAGAAGCTGACAGACAACCTAAACGAGAAGGGTTGGGTTAATGTAACTTTGCGCAAGAGTAAGGAGGGCAAGCCTTATCTTCAGGTGTATACTCCTGCTCCTGCAACAGCAGAAGAGAAGTTACCGTTTTAATTAACCCGGGGAGGAGAGTCAGAGCAAGCCGGAAAGCCACGGCAAATGCTACATCGCGGATGTACCTGTATGCCTTCCCTCTTTTTTATTACTATGCAAGTTTGGACAAACTACGATAAAGATGGACCAGTTAACTCCTATGATTATGATATCATTGAGCACGATCACATTGAAATATTTAGATCTGAAAGTAGAGAATGGACTACTCCCAATGAAAAAGTTGGAGAACTGAAGGATGACGGGGAATCAATTTCTATTACCATAGAAGGTAAAAAAATTAAACTTAACTATGGTCAAGAAGTTGTACTCCTTTCTTTGTTAATGTATCACTATCAAGACAAGTTGGAATTAAGAGAACCTCAAATATTTAAATCAATATGATTATAGGACTATCAGGATACGCCGGTTCGGGGAAAGACCTAACCGCTAAGCTTATACAATACTGCTGTATGAAGGATAAGGATATTGCATTAGATGAAGTTACACACGACAGTCAATCCTTTATACTGGAGATGAAATCAAACTGGCAGATTAAAAAATTCTCTGGCCCATTAAAAAAGATAGCCAGCATATTGACTGGTATATCCATAGATAAATTTGAGGATCAGGAGTTTAAGAACACACTACTTGGTAAGGAATGGGGAACCGTTAGTGACAATCCATTAAACGCCATTAGTCCTTTTAGGGATGTAGAGTTTATTCAGCTCATGAGTGTTAGAGAATTCTTACAGAAGCTAGGTACAGATGCAGTAAGGGATGGCCTCCATCCTAATGCATGGGTAAATGCAGCTATGGCTGGATATAAACCAGAAGTATTTGGCTATGATGCAAACGGATCTCCAGTAATGGCTGATCAGAACTGGATATTTACTGACTGCAGGTTCCCTAATGAGGCACAGGCTATTAAGGATAGAGGCGGTGTGATTATACGTATCGACAGATCGGGGGTAAAGCCAGTAAACGACCATCCATCAGAGACTGCATTAGACAACTGGGACTTTGATTATAAAATATTTAATGCATCAGATATTGTATCTCTTAATCAAAGCGTTTCCATTGTTATGGAGATGATTAAAAGAAGACGCAATGAAGAATAAACTAACACCGAGAACCTACAAATGTAAATGTGGCGCTGAGATAAAAGAGTATGTATGGGATAATGATATCCATAAGGCAAAGTTTAAATGCAACTGCGGCGCTACTTTAGGGTTTAAAGATATCAAAGTAGATAAGGTAGGATCAGTAACCGCTATTAGAACACCAACTAAAAACAGATAATATGATTAAAGATGCAATACTATTAACCCTATGGTTTACGGCATGTATTATTATAGGCATGGTTCTGGGATCTATTTTATTTAAAATATTCAAAAGATAATATGACAGCAGTAGAATGGATTTTAATAGAACTACAAAAAAATTTCCCAAAAGAAATTCATAATGCTTATAATGCAAATCAATTATTATTTGAATCATTATTTCAACAAGCCAAAGCAATGGAGAAAAAGCAGATAGAAAATGCTCATTTATCTGGATTGTTACGACCTCTTGAAATGGAAGCAACTAAACAAGCAGAACAATACTACAAACAAGAATATGAAAAGTGAATTAAAAAAAATCTACATCGCACTAGCACAGGCTGTGCAATCTGGTGACTCCCTTAAGATAGGAATCGTCCTAGGACAAACATTAAAAGAATTAGAAGACTTAATTAATCAATCATGATAGCATTATTATTTCCATTATTCTTACATGAGAGAGAGCCTGAGGAGATCAGGCTTTTTAATTTAGTAAACGAATATAGAGTTAGTCAAGGTAAAACAAGGCTAGCCTATAGCGACTCATTATCCTATGTGGCAGAGACGCACAGCATTGATCTCTTCTTTAATTTCAAAGAAGATAATCCCTGTAGCTTACACACGTGGTCCTATTCCAAGAGATGGTCTGGTGGCTGTATACCAGAGGGCAAGAATAATAAATGGGATATCATGTACAGTAAGCCGAAAGAATTACTGGGTATGGATGCGATAGGGTATGAGATAGCGGTAATGAACTTTCCTTCGAAGTGGGAGATGCGCCCAGAGGATGCGCTCAAGTGGTGGTTAAATTCTATACCACATAAAAAAGTTATACTGGAAGATGGGTGGAGTAAACCCTTTACAAAGATGGGAGTGAGTATCTATAAGAATGTATCAACGATTTGGTTCGCTGAATAGGTCACTCATATAACCCATATATCCCATTCTCTTGGCTACATTAGTATGTACCTGCTGGCGCTTTCCGCCTTTCTTAGTTACCTCTTTTTCTCCAGCTTTCATTTGATCCACTAACTCTTGCATAGCTCCGGGTCCGCCGTTGTAAGCAGACATCGTAAGATAGTCTAATTCTTCGCGGCTCGGGGTTATGCCTTTCTTCTTAGCATATGCTTGTGTCTCATCCTGCAACTCACGTAAGTATGCACCCTTAGCTAAGATCATATCATCTGCATTCTTAAACGCAACAGTCTGGTTAGGCTCAATACCCTTAGCCTTTAGCATCTTATTAATCTCTCCTACAGCCTTCTGCCTTGTCTGGCCAGTACCGAAGTACGCATCCTCTACAATTTGCTTAGGCATTATATACTCTGTAATATTCCCCTTCTTGTCAAACTTAGCAATGTTCTTTTCAATAGATTCATTCCATGCTGGGTATATCTGGAAGTCCATATCCTTTGGAAGATACCCTTTACTCTTTAGCTTACCAACCATTGGCCCAAAATTATCTAGACCTGCGAAATAGAATGCGTCAACTGGGTATTTCTTTGGATCTACCTTACCAGCTTCAATAGCTGATTCATAGGCGGCAGAGAATTTATTACCCCCGAACATCTCATTAACACCTTCTACTAAAGAACTGGATGCCAGCATGTTAGGGTTGATACCTAGTTGCTGTCCGTACTTCTTAGATAAGTCTGTAAGAGACTGGCCTGTACCCATAGGTAATGGCTTGGTAGCCTTCTTTCTTACCAGTTCCTTTTCTCCATTCCCGAAAACATCAAATAGTGCCATGGTGCGAAGTTAATAATTTACATTGGGATGTATGCAGTTTTACCACTAGACTTAACCGCCTTTAGTATCTGCTTGCGTTGCTTACCTGTAGACTCATACGATACGTGTACCCAGTCTGGGTTAGTATCACTCCCGAACTCCCAGATAAGCTGATCAAACTCAATATTATCTTTTATAAAATTAAATACCTGAGCATTGGTCACGCCATTTGCTGATCCATCCATATCAATATCAATAGCCTCACCACTGCAGTGCTGTGATGTAGCAGACCCACCGACAGCTTTATTTAATTCCTTGCTTCTGTATCCAGAACTAATATGTATAGGTACACCGAAATGCTCGCGTATCTTTTCAAACACATTCTCCGCCAGCTTCTTGAAGTTTTCCAAATGCTCACCGCTCGGGGTATTATTAATCCCCCTTCTTTTAGCAGTCTCGCTACGGCTAACCTCAGCCAGTGATAGATGTTTAGATATTTGCATATTACTTCAATAATACTTCTGCGTAAGCTTTATCTCTAGATGCTGATGCGAAATCTGCAACAGTCTTCTTCATTAACTTAGTACCATCCTCCATTGCATTAATCTCTTTTAATAGATCAATGTTATCATACAACATTTCTTTAGTATACTGTCCAGCTAATTTTCTATACTGATACAGCTCATCTCTTGTCATCTTTCTCTCCTCTAATGTATCGAAGTTAATCATTGGTCTTTCTGCAGCCATACCTACGAATACATTGTTACGATTTAAATATGCAAGCACCTCATCTTTTTTCTCATCACCAACACTCATCCATGGTAATAACCTTTCTGTAGTAGCGTACTTCACCTCATCTCCAAACACATCAATGATTGGGTTAAGACCATCGTTAAGTAAAGGAATATCACGGTAGAACACCTCTGCACCTTTTGCTTCTTTGATAGGCTCATCCTGATATTCGTCAACCAACTTTAATGCCTGCTGGCTAAGATTAGACATGGTAACAGCTTTAGCTTGTTGAGTACCAAACTTAATAGCCTTCTCTGTCATATTGGTATCAGGGCCATACTTCCCTTCTGGTCTAAAGATGTCTACGAAATCAGAGATCCCTTTTACCAGTGACTTATCATAGAAGTTAAGCATATAAGCATAAGCAGCTACCGCCATCTTATCCTGCCATTCATTAGTATCTACGTTACCATATCTATCCGCATCGTGTATTGTACCTATGGCGGATATCACACCAGCAATAGGCCAGTCAGCATAGTTAATCTTTGTACCATCTTTCATTGTGATAGTATACGGTCTCCATCCACCTTTCATTAACTCATACTTCTTTGCAAAGTCTGTGGGCCCACCAGCTGTCACATCAAACCAATCATCCTCTTTATCACCAGTCTTACCTGCAAGAATAGTTAACGTAGTAATAGCAAGAGTTGATTTAATAAACAGATCAGCTCGCTGTTCGGGGGTTAATTTATTATCACCACTCGGAGTAAACTTAAATGTAAACTTAGGATTCTTAATTCCTGTAGCAGCTCTATACATACCTAGAGGAGAGTAGTTAATTAACATCTCAGATATGTTAGACACAATCTTAGTAAATGGTATCACCACTCTAGCAATTGGCAACTTCTCTTGTATATTAGTAGCCACCTGATATATACCTCTAGTAAATCCTTCTGGCTCATTTGTGAGTGTTGCTCTCTTACCAAAATCTTGTGCCTTCTCTACAATATCCTGACCTCTTTGCTGGTTAACAATCTCAATAACACGGCGCTTAAACTCAGTAGTCTTAGGTTTAAATCCTTCATCAGCTGCTTGTTTCTTTGCATCACCAATAGCTTCCTTAGTATTACCAAGTATATCTTGTGCTCTAGCATATGCACTAGTCATACTCTTCCCTTCAGATTTTGCTTGTGCAAATGCCAACATGTTAGCCATTGCCTCTTGGTTAGCCGTAGAGAATAGGGCATCTGATGCAGTAAGCGCACGGCCTACATACTTAAGTGCAGTAGGGCTAGTCTCAAAGAACAGAGGGAAGTCTAGTATCTTACCAGTCATTCCGCCAAATGTCTTGCCTATCTTGGTGTCAGACCATTTAAAATATTCTAATAGATTATCGTTATTAAAGAACTTATCTTCTTGCTTAGTAGTTATGCCACCTTTTAATATGTCAGCAGCCTTTACCAATCCTTTAATAGATCCACCCCCGAGCCCCTTCATTGCATATAGCATAGGCTGTAGGCTACCAGTCTGGAAAGACATTCTAAGTCCAACGATTGGAACCTCAACAAATGTATTAATCATGTTGGCAAAGAAGTTCTTAGACTGAGTAGTTATACCAGACAGGATCTTAGCATACCACATCGCCTGCATGATATCAAATGCATTGATTGGCGTCATCTTACCAAGGTAGTGGCTAAGCTTTGTGATAGCAATATCTTTAGGAAGACCAGCTGGTGCAGTAGATACTTCATCAAGCAATCTCTTTATCTCTGTCTTCTGTGCATCAGTAATTGCAGTAACTCCTTTATCTTGTAGCTGCTTAAGTATCTTATTAAACATGAACTGGTTAGCAGCAGGATCATCCTTAAATGATATGAACGCCTGAATAGTCTGACCAATCTCTGTAGCCTTAGATGCAAAGTGATTATAGATATTAGCTCTCATTGTTGAAAGCATCTCTACTCTATTCACATCTCCAGCTTTCTTAGCCGCCTCTATCTCCTTGCCTAAATTCTTTGCAGTGGTAGCAGCCATCCATACATTAACAGCTCCGGGTATATTAGGATTAGATACTACATAATCCGCCATGTATTCAACTGGCTTACCCTTCATGAATTCTTCTGCAGCTTTCTCTGTCTGCTTATTAGTCTGTGCAAAATATGTCTTTGCTTCGTCTTCAATTTTTCTTGCTGTGTCCTCATCCAGATCACCAAACCTTTTCTCCATTCCTCTTGTTCTCTCCTCACCTTCTGGTTGTACCACTGTTGCAAGCTTCTCTTCTGGAGTAGGCTCAGCAACTGTTGGCATACCCATAATAGCATTCATTCTCTGCTGATCAATCAATGGGAACCTATTTTTAATAGCGCGTTCAATGTCGGCGTCACTGGTACCTTTAGCTCTCTCGCCATCAACGAAGTTCTTTAGTCTTTGGTCTAAGTCTCTTCCACCAACAGAAGCTTGTCTGCGCTTAGCGTTAGGCTTAAATTCCAGTTCGGGAGTAGTCTTAGTAACCTGATATCCATCTTGGAATACCTTCTCTTGATAAACCTCAGGCTTCATTGCCTCAGTAGTCTGTGCTCTTAATACCTTACGTCCCTTAATATTCCATTCAGCTACGGTCATTGGATACCCCCGATCTGCCGCAACCTTGGTAACAAACCCTACCTGCTTATTAAAATCAAAAGCCTGTCCGGGGTATTGCTTTTTAAATTGTTTCTCTGCCTCTGGTAATAAATCTAGTGGGTCCTCATTAAAAGGATATACTTGATTTTCTGGGATACGTACTACATACCCAAACTCAGATGGCACATTAGCCTCTTTAATATCAGGTCTGGTGTAATACATAGAGATGCCAACACCGGGACGCTCGTCCTTGCCAGTAGCTAAGTTCTTACCAAACTTCTTAGGGTCGATAGATTTAATCTTAGAACCAGAATAGTGATAGAAAACATAATTACCTTTATCGTCACTGGTCATTTCTTTATTTAGCCCAGCATCAGCAACTAGATTACGTCCACCTTTAGAAGCCTGTACCTCTCTAACTCCAGCACCATATGGCGCTACTGCCTGAGATTGTTCTGTTCTAGAAATCTCTGGGCTATACTTAGCCTTAAAGTCTGCAGGCATAATATCAAAGGCATTAACCTTTTTATCAGGAACGCCGACAACTTCACCTAATACATCATTCTCATATGTGCTATGCTTAGACTTGCCACCAAATCCAGTAGGCTTAAGTACGAGCATGATGTCATTAAGATTGAAATCATTATCCTTATAGAAGCCATCACGCAATTCATTATAATCAACGAATGCATTATACTTATCTAGCAAAGCTTTCAGCGGTGTAGCCTTCTTTTCTCTCTGTGCATCTATCTGAATTAAGAACTCTTTACGGTCTGGACTAGCAAGTAGGCTTTCAAATGAATCATGATTCTTTACGATATCATTAAGCTTAGTAATCTTTGAAGCCTCAAGAACATTCTTTTTAAATTTATCCCACGTATTCTTTTCTCCTATTGCATTCTTAATTCTATTAATAGTAATCTCAGCTACACGCTTGTTAAATAGTTTGCTCTTCAAAGGAGAACCACTAATAATAAAAATATAATTACTATTAGCAATCTTATCTTTCACCCAGTTCTCACCCTTACCAGTAGCCCAGATTATATTGTTATCTCTATTAGTAGGATCTAACGCAAACGAAGGACCAGCATCTAAATAATGTTCGCCATCAATTACTTTGTCGTAATACATACCACGACCTAACTGATCGGCTGTCCAAAACCAAACCTTCTCACCCTTACTTGCAATATCTTTTATAAGTGCATCGATATCTATAATATCAGATGGCTTGACAAATGAAAGCGTATGTCCTTCTTCTTTAGCAGAAACCCTGTTACCTGTAGATGGCTGAGGAACTATTGTAGTAGTCTCAGGGAATGGTACACCATATTCTTTTACATTCTCGGCGCCTACTACTTCTGATATATCTCTACCAGTTGTAAGTGCATTGGCTACATCGCCTGCAAGTTTCTTAATCGCAGCAACATCTGTATCATTTACGATCTGACCAAGACCTAAAGCCTTAGCCATTTTATTAATCAAGTCAATCAATGACTGTTTGAATCCAGTAGGTACCTGATTCAAATCAATAATACCATCAGCTACTCTGGCGATCACTTCTACTACAGCCTCATCATTTACTGTCTCTTGACCTTGGTACTCTTTCTCTGCCCAAGCAAGCGCATCAGCTACATCCTTATTTGTCTTAGCTAATTCTTTTACACCATTAACTACACTATCAAATAAAGATCTGTTAGTATTTCTTACGATATTAACTACAGGGTGTGCAGCCTCATGCCACACAACTAATCCGTCTGTAATTCCTTTTTCTAATTTTGCTTTGTTGATATATATCTTTCCATCATCAGATACGAAGATACCTTCAGTACCCTTTTGACCACCGACCTCTCCAGTTATTCTATCATACTCATCAGCATTATCTATTACATTAATAGATACGCCAGTTTTCTCTAATGACTTCTGTGCAGCTGCAACCTTATCCATAAACTCAGCGTCACCCATTGCATCAGATAATCTTTGCTCAACATCTGTAGGCTGGCCTTGAATTAATTTGCCATCAGCTGAATATCTTTTATTGGTATCGTAGTCAACTTTAAAATCAACTGGCTTACCTCCGATATTAATACTTGAGAAATAGTTAGCGCCTTCCTGACCAAAGCTAGGGGCTACCTCAACCACGCCAGTTCGGGGGTTAAATGATCCATCTTGATAAACCATTCCACTGCTATGTGCCACAGCCTCCTGCCCAAACTCTTTAGCAAATTCAATCGCTTGTTCTCTAGTCATATCAGGTACAAAGAATGAACGCTCAGAGTTATCATACTTACCAAATATCTCTATAGGTTTAAACCCTTTATCTATTAACCATTGCTTAGCTCTCTCGTTAAGCTTCTTATTACCAGCTTTACTGATTGGTTGTGCACTAGGATTCATACCAGTGAGCATAGCAAACTGCCCAGTCTTCAACGTGTTTTCTAAATCAGTTTCTGTTCCAAATTGAGATTGAGGTAATGCCTCACGATCTGCCGCGTCCTCTTCAGGAGTAAACGGCTCAGCCACAAAATCAGCATCAGTTAACCCCTGTGTTGTCTTTAATCTTTCCTTTATGTTGAATGCCTCTTCTGTCATACCAGCAGGCATCTCTCTATTATCTTCGTTTACAGTTACTTGATTCTTGAATATCTTTTCTCTCTGTGCCTTGCTATCATTTATCTTAGATTGTAGATCAGCTTTTACATTGTCATCTGTTGTTGAGTTCATCTGATTTTCCAGAGTCTTCTCATGCATCAAACGTGCAAAGTAATTCTGTCTTTCTTTTAATGAGAGCTTACCAACTTGTCCAGTGACCACTGGATTACTATTGTATTCTTTAATACCTTGTGCAATAATTGTTCTCTTTTCCTGCGCGTCTTCTGCAGTAATCTCACCCGCCTTCTCCATCTTATTGATGGTGTCATTAATCTTGATAAACTCTGTAGGACTAGATACTGTATTCCATATTGTCTCGATAGGTACGCGTGTATCTCTTAGTGCCATTAATCCTTTCGGCGCACCAAGTAATGCAGCACCCCAGAAGGCTTGCTCTCCTGTCTCAATAATCTTCTTAAGTGTTACTCCTTCTTTAGAAAACTCTGGATTAAGGATAGGCTGAACAATAGCATCCTTTAATACCATAGCTATTTCTTCTTCCGCAGTTTCTTGTAAAGGTGCCTTCAGTACTTCCTTACCAGATCTTACGATAGTTCTTGCCGCTTGCTTTGCAACATTATCTACAAGCTGTTCGCTAATCTTATCTCTAGATATTTTAGACAACTCACCAACAACGTCATTCTTAATTGTTTTAGTAAGGACTTGTTCTTCTGGGAACAGGCGTTCAACAAGCATATCAATTGCATTGAATGCAGTTGATGCTAGCGCTTGTTTAACATCGCTATCTGGGAATAGTCTTATTGCTTCCTTTTGGTTGCCCTCATTAGCCATTAAATAAGCAGCAGCACTAATACCTTTTGATCCACCTGAAGGGAATGCTAAAGACTTTAGCGCACCACCTACTGTTCTAGCTTGAGATAATCCACCAGTAAAAGCAGAGATAGTACCAAGTCCGGCAATCTGTCCTAAACCACCACCAGCAAAATCTAATATTTTTTCTAGACCAGTTCTCACGCGAACACGTCCTTTCAAATCTTCAAGCTCAGCAGTCTCTTGTGCTGTAATTACACCATCAGCTTTCTTTTTATTAAGAGCCTCAAATCTTGAAACCTCTTGAGGATTCTCACCAACAACATCAGATGATGACATTGATTTTAAATTCTCTAATGCCTGCTCTCTTGTTTTATTTGGTATTAATGGAGTGAGTACTGTCTTCACAGCATCTGTAACAACTCCTGAGTATCCATTCTTTAATGAATATCCAAATCCAGTTGATGGCAACTTAGCATTATTATCCTCTTGCGCCTGTTTCCAAAAACTTTTATCCTCTTCTGGTAACGATTCAACAACCTGATTAATCTGATCCTGACTGGCAGAAGTAGGCTTAACGCCCTTTTGATATAATGCAGAAGCAATCTTATTCTTTACACGTTCTTGTTCTCCGTATGTAAATTTATTTTGTAATACCTTCTCCTCAAGATTAGCTCTTTCGATAGCTGTCTTGTTTCCATACATCTTCATTATCTCATTACCTATCTGTGTCATCTGACGATTGATATCATCAGCATATACAGGCGTTTCTCTTACACCAATTCCACCCCATCCACCATAAGACTTACCGCCACCAGCAACTTCATATTGTTTGAAAAGCTCGGGGTTCGTGAGTCTCATAACTTCACGTCCTATCTCTATAGGAGTAACATTAGGATTCCTAGCACTCATATCTCTAAGCACAATAGATCCTATAACGGCATTTAAATTACCAGTTATGTTACCCTTTAATCCCTCTAATGTTTTATTGTACTGATCAACAGCAGGTTTAGTGGCTGGATCTGTAACTGGTCTAGGCTTAAGCTCTTGCATTAATTGCTGAGCCTGCTCAATCGTGGTAGGGATTTGTATATCCTTACCAGCAACCTTAGATAATTCTGTTAGATTACCCTGTAATGTACCCTCAATATTTTTTCTTTGCGTTCTTGAGTTTTGAAGTATGATGTCATTCTTCTTATCCTCATACGCCTTGCTTATTCTAAAGATAAACGCATCATCAACAAAGCTTTTATCTGCACCGCCCTTAGACTTCTTGATCTCATCATAGCTAATAGTAGGAAATGCAGTAGAAGCCCAGTCAGTAAATTTCTTAGGATCTTCTTGAAACGCTTTAAAGAAATCGTTAGTGTCGGCGCTGAAGGATTCTATCCTTTCAATCGACTTACTTTTTCCCGATGGTAATAGTGATTGTGATTGGGAAACAACGGGCTGCTTTATGGATGTATTCCAAGGTAGGTCTACAAACGATTGAGTAGAACTTGGACCAATAAAAGGCGAAGTCTCTTTTTTTTTTAAGCCAAGTGCATTTTGGAAGTCATCAAAATCCAAGAATAGTTTAGAGTCAGATACAATATTAAAAACCCCGTTAGGGTCTTTAGCTATTTGATTTTTTAAATCTGCTTCATCTAAGAATAATCTCTTAGATCTTGTTGCCTCGAATAAACTTTTAATTGGATCTGGCATTGGTTATTAGTTTACAGTACCACCGCTAGAAATAAATTCACTTCTTTGTTGCAAAGTCATATTCCTAAATTCGCTAGCACTTATAGTTTTACCTGAAGCTGGCTTCTTATCAGCAGCTGGTGCTGCCGGCAAGGTACGCCAAATTTTTGGATCTACCTTAAATGGAATATCTGGAGCAGCTTGTATTATTCTAGAACCTAACTGATCCCCAGAAATAGGGGCAAGTTTACCATTAGCACTTATAGAGGTATAGAACTGATCAGTAGATGGAGAATAGTAAACTCTCTTGTATTGGAATGCAGTGCTACCTATTTTCTCTGGCTTATAAGAAGAGAAGTTACTAGTAACATCGTAAGCATCAACACCTTCTACTGTAGTCTTATCACCTCTAAGACCCCCTCTATCACTACGTATTCCTTCAATAATTGTTAATGGGTGCCAAGGTTTTGCCTGTTCAGGTATCGCCCCTTCAGCTTGAGTATTAACATTAATCTTATAAATAGTATTTTGAATATCTTTATTAGCCTGAGTAATTGGAGAGTTTGCGATAATAAATTCACCAGCTAATCTTTTCTTTGTGTATTCTAATGCAGCAGGGTCTTTTAAAGAACCATCCTCATTAAATACATCTAAAGGATTCATACCAGAACGCCCACTCTTTATCTCTTGCTCAGCTCTAAACTCGAACATCTTATCTCTAGCAGATCCTGTATCACCAATAAATGAAGCATAAACAGAATTATCAATAAGACCATCTGCACCTCTCTTAATATCAAACTTATTGTTTTTCTCATTCCACTGCATATAGTTAGCAGCCTTCGTTCTTTGCTGTATGGTGGTCTTTCTATTTGACTTAGGGTCAACCTTAGTTACCATTACATCTAACTCAGACATCGGTTGCGTACCAATTTCTTTTCTTAGATCAGCATCAGTCTCTCCAATATTAATAACTCTAGATCCGCCAGTATTCCAAACGTCAGATACGAAATCAGTCTGGTCATCTAGCTCATCAACACTTTTAAGAGTGCCTGTATTTGGATTATATAAAGCCTTAGATATAGCAGCACTTCTTAATGCAGATCTATTAATGGTCTTATCCTGAGGCATATCCTTAATGGCGGTATCTATCTTTTCTTTGATAGTTTTAACCTTTGCATTCCATTGAGATAGTAAGCCTAATTCATTTTGTATTTGAGCCTGCAATTCCCCCGAGCTGGCATTTGGATTACTCTTAAGCCAAGAGGAGATACCACCTTTTAAATTATTTAAGCTAGCATTAGCAACCTCAGACTCTAAATTTTTACTAAGAGTCATTGGGTTAATCATGCCCATTAGCTCACGCTTCTGCTCAAGTTCTTCTTGGATTCTTTTCTGCTCTAAAAGATATTCTCTTTGGCGTTTCTCTCCAAGCGACTGTAGCATCTGTAATGAGCCAGTCTCAAATTCTATGGGTCTTATTGCTGCCATTTATTAATATCTTTAATTAATCCCAAGGACTAATTCGTTGACCGTATCTTGTTCCAGTTCCAGTAGATGTGTTCATAAAATCACTAAATCCTACACCTTGATTTAATTGACCACCAGTATATACTCCGCGATTACCACCTCCCGGCGTACTCATACCAGCAAGACCATACCCAGTACTTGCTATACGTCCAAGACCGCCAATAATATTTTGCTGACCTGCACTTCTCAACATATTCTTTTGTTCGCGATCCATCTGGAATTTAGTAATCATGTCCTGATACTTCATTCTCTCTTCGCCAGTCATAGCTTCTTGAGCTCTGAAAAGATCAGCCTTATTTTGTTGGTAGAATGCTAGATTTTGCTGGCCCAATCTTTCGATACCTGACTCCATTTGTCCTTGAGATGCAAGAGCCATAGCCGCCTGTTCAGCAGGGCCTAAACCAGCTCTCTGCCCAGCAGCAAGTGCGTTAGCCTGACCAGCCATCATTTGTCTTTCAGCAGCGGCAAGTGCAGGGTTCTTAGCACCCATACTAATCTGAGCTAATCCAAGACCAGCCTTGGCATAAGGGCTAGTTTCATAAGCCTTATAAACAGGATTAATTTTCTTTGCCTCCTTAAGCATTTTAGCTCCTTGGATAAGACCAAAGATCCCTTGAGCAATACCCCCAACAGCTCCAATACCAGCAGCAATTGGGTTTGCTTTACCTAAGATATCTGTAATGCCAGCCATAATTCACAAATTTCGTTAATATATTATAAATTAATTGATAAACAAGCATATATTTTTACACAGTTTGTCCAGCGCTTCCATTGAATCCTACATTGAGGAATTTCATTTCAAAGGAATTACCAGACGGTTTGTATACAACCATGAACTTACATACCTCTCCTCTAATCTTATCACCCTTCCACATCTTCTGGTCATACGTACCAGTAGCATTTGGGCTAAGGCGATCTCTAAGTACAGGAGAATACTTTACACCTTCTTTTATTTCAAACTCAGAAGATAAAGCATTGGTACTCTGCACGTTAGGAACTTCAGTCCTGAAATGTACCATGTGTGGAGTATCGCCCTCTACAGCCACAGAGTCGTAAACCTTAATCGTATTCCCATCTTCGCTATGTACGCCCACTAGAATACTGTCATGGTAGGTTCCGTAGAATGAATTGAAAGTACCTGTATGTATGTAGAAGTTTCCATTCTTAAATGATACCAACCTATTGGCTACGTTAATCATCCATTCAGGAACAAATGTATACTTTGTCACCCACTTGTCTAGAAGAGGGCTGTAGCTTACAATACCGCCATTCCCATCATATGGTTCGTAGTAGGATTTCATTACATCGCATAATGTAAACTCACCGCCGGGCTGGGTATTAGATTCTATAAAAATGCTATTAACTCCGGGTACTGCTATGAAGTATGGATTGTCATTTAATAAGACACCATTATAACTTATGTTTGTTTCACGCCATAAAGTATCAATGTAATACATTGTACCGGGAACCAATGGCAATGTGTAATTCATGCTAGTAGCTCCAACTGGGAACTCATAGACATAATTAGTGCATGTATTTATAATATCCTGTAAATAACCAGATCTAGCCGTAACGCTAAGATTAGGCGTATACATTAGATACTCCTCATTGTAAGGATCAACCATCCCCAAAACCTTTAACGGCATGTTTGGGTTAAGAGAATTGTAAGTAGATGGATCTCTATAATATTCCCTAATATCTCTAGCCACACTTCTCCAGTATTGGCGCATCTTATTATCTGATATTGGGAATAAACCATTAGCGCTATATCTAACAACACTGCCCTTATTAATATCAAAATATATTACCTCATCCTTCCATCTAAACACACTCTCCGGATGAAGGGTTCCAAAAGAACCTTTTAGCATATTCATATTCCCAAGTACCCCCGAACTCTTTGCCAAGAAAGATGAACCAGAATTATCAAATACCTGAGACTCACCTATATACTGGGCTGCTGTTTCCTGCTCACCTATTGCAAGCATTACTGTTCCCTGAGTCTCCGCCTTTGAAGTTGTTATCAGCTTCTGTATTGAATCAAGTTCACTTGGGAGAATAGCATAATCAAGTGCATTAAATGTACTAAGACCGTTAACACCTAAAGTAAATGGTTCACTAAAATATATACTAGTAGGTTGCCTTGTTACCTTTGCAAATATTTCTGTAACACCTCTTCCAGCGTCTGTATACCATCCTTGCCAGTTGGTATCAACCATATTCATTACCTCGTAATAATATGTATTGGCGCCCCTAACTCTTCCCTTTATATATACATCCCCATATATACTATCACTAATCACAGAGAATGCTCTACTAGGAGTACCGGGATTCGTTACCTCATATCTATTACCAATCTCATAATAATATTCAACAGTGCTTAAAGGCAATGGTGTATATATTTCTACTAATGAAGGTGTTGTTGTTATTAATGAGTTATATTCTACTATAACAAAATCAGAGTACTGATTTATTACGTTTAATTTTAATGTTGCAGTTGGCAATGCAACATCAGCTATATCTCCTTGTACATAAGCATAACCATAACCAATACTATATAGCTCAGAAGCTCTAAGTCCAATACCATATATATCAGCAATATTTGCAGGAGGTGTAGAACTAAATACAAACTGTCCAGTAGAATCTCTTGTAACATACTTCAACTCATTTGGCATAAACTGAACAAAGTTGCTACATTTCTTAGACTTAGTTTTAACTATAGAATAATATTTAGCCCATAAAGGAATAACAGAACCAGTATTTAAAAATGACCAAGTTGAGTTTCCATACCAAGTTCCAAGTGAATTAGGTATTGTTAAAGTTGGACCGGGTACTACTCCAGAACTTCTTCCGAATTCATCATAATATACTAGGCCAAACTTATAAGTAGATCCAGATTTATTTACTCTAACTCCATTCGTTAAAGAGGGAGCTGGTACACTTGGGCCTAATATTGTACCCCAACCTAATGGCCCCGATTCCGGTGTGTCATATCCAGTAATAGTATTCGCAAAGAATAAACGATCCTTTGCAACCTCCATTGTGCCAGCCAGTAGAGGAACGTTATCATAAGCCTTAAATGCTGTTGCATCATCAACAGCCACACCAACAGAATCAGCATAAAAATTAAAAGATAATGCAGTAGTCCCAGCATTGTGGGCAGCAATTGCAGCAGCATCATTGGCTCTTGTCCATGTTTTTTGTATTGACATTTTACTACCCGGAAATTTCACAGCTGCCTCAATCCTGTCAACATCCTGAGCAATTTTTTGATTTAATGGTATAGTAAAAGTTAAATACCCCTCCTGAGCTGCTAAGCCAACGGTTGGGAGAGAAGCTCTTGAAAAGCTAGAGAATGTACTATATTCTTTGTCTCTATATCCAAATCTGTAAGCCGCCTGATAACCATCTGGTATCAACTTTAGACTTGCATCCGCAACATATGCTACCGTCATTGGACGGATAGGCTGAGGGCGAACCACAGTTAATACTGATTGATCTATAGGAGTAGTATATACAGACTGAGATGTAACAAATGTTGGATGGTTTGTCTTAATACCACCTTCAATATTTATTCTTCTTGGTTGAGAGTAATTATCTGTCCAATATAAAATACCGTATACTACAGAACAAGAGTGTATAAAACTAGATTGCTGAAAATTTAATCCGCCTGATACATCAGCATTTTTAAGTACAGTGTATATCTTATCGGTATCATAATCGTAGCAATAGATGGCGTGATTAGAACTGCTGTTCCATACAAACCAAAACGCTCTTCTCTTTGGAGTATCTTCAACGGCACCAATAACCTGATTGGTACCAGCTGGTAACACAAAAGGTATAGTAGCGCCTAATGCATTTATTGTAGATGCCTTTAAAGTAGTCCCCTCAACAGGCATGGCATTACCAACCTGACCAGTCTCTGATGTAATAAACCTAATGTTGATAGCCCCAAGATATTCCTTAGGGTCTAGCAAGTAGGTGGCATCATCCGAATTGATACCACCGGTAAAAGATTTTTTAACTACAGGCATTATTAATTCTTTATCACTGGCCCGTACGAAGCCTGAAGACTACGGCGGATATCCAGTGTATCAATATTATTCATTCTTGCTTTCAGAATACGAAGCTGGTTATAGAACTCATCCTTCGCAAGCTGACGCTCAGAAAGATTGAACTGTCTTCCATGCTCCTTCATCTTCCAGAATATATATGCCTTGATCGTCTCGATCGCATATGGGTGTACAGAGTTTGACGCATTTAATAACATTCCATCAGAAATGTAATCCATTACGATAAACTGTCCGCTATAACTAACATCTAGTTGTATCTCGTTGCGTTCTCTGAGGATAACAAAGGATTCTCTAAAGCCCGGCATATTATTGAATATACGTCCAAGATGCTCTCCTTTGTCATTAATGTAATTCGTATACCAGAATCCTTCCCAGTTATTAGGAAGTATTCCGTTGGCTGCTTCGATGTCTCCATATGGAATTTTATTACCTTGTGGATCAAATTTGTTTAGACGATTAAAAGAATCCTTCTTCTCTCCCCATGGATAAATGTATTGACCGAGTTCATTACCAACTCTAATGTAGTCAACATAATCAACAGGTAAAGTAGCAGCCTTATATGAGTTAATAGGTAGGCGAACACTCTTGATATTCTGAAGCACATCAAAATTCAATTCACGAAGACAGCTAACTGCATATGTCATGAACTGTAAATACCAGTGCATAGGATATAACCTATCAGCTAGTGCGCCCCTTACGATTTTATCTAGTGTAGTTACCTTCATTAGTCTCTAGTTGATTCTGATCTATCTGCTGGTGGCACTTGAACTAGCATAGCATAAGCAGTCTGAACAACTTGTGCCTCAAGATCTGAAGACAGTGGTAGTGTTTCGTAAATACTTAAAGATGCTATATCAACGCCAACCAATCTAATATATACAGAGTTAACATTTATTGCTGTAAGATCTACGGTAAAGACTATATCCTTACCAACAACCTCGTATCCAATTAATCCAGACAACTCACCAAGCAAGTCTTGTGGTTTTACAATACCATACATGCTAGTAGGGATAGGTACAAATGGTTCATCTATTGCATCAATCTTTGATACGTGAAGAACACCCATATTTCTAGGTAGACTTATTGGCATTGATGGTAGCGTAGCCTTACTAGATGTTGCCTTATACTTAACAACCGGAACACTCTCGTATGTAAATACCATACAGTTATTCGGTATAGTATCACCCTCTGGTGTATTGGTAGCAAAGTAATCCGCCTTCAATAACTGATTAGCAACCTGCTCAACAGCTAGTATAACATCGTTGATGTGTATACGCGCGCTGATGATAGGATTACCAGCTATCAAACGCTGAATCTGTTCTGCTATTTTTTTCTTAGTTGTCATTGACCTTGTGCCTCCTTAACTTGTCCGAATTGCATGATCTCCTGACTAGTCATATTTAATCCATAGAACTGCAATGCGATTACTATGATATTATTAATATCCATCTCTTTCCACTCAAGCTGAGTAGAGGTTAATGGATTATATGTGATAGTTCTTCCAGCCTGTGTATAACCAAATACTGGAGGAACCGGTCTTCTAAAATAATAAACAGCACCAGTGGCAGTAGTCTCTGGGAATAGTTGTATTCTATTCTGACTATTCATGATAGCCACAGGATCATCTGCACTTACTGGTATAACCTGACTCTCCAATCTTTCGATTAGTTCATCTTCTGCTAATACCTGAACAGCTGAATATACGTTTCTAGAAAGCTGTGCATTATATACAGTAGTATATAGTGATATCAGGTGCATATAGTCAGACGGTAAAGTCAACACACCAGATGGGCTAGATCCAGCATTGAATGTATACTTAGCCTTAAACGGACTAAGAGCATCATCAATACGCTGGGATTCCCCATATAATTCAGTCTGCGCCTTCGCAGGTATCTTTGGGTTTGTATGATATTGATTAAATAAAGTCATCTGCGCCCTATCCAAAACAATATCAATCTCACCATGAGTTACAAAACCCTGCTGCGCTTTATTCAGATAGAAAAGAATGACGTTATGTATATCGTTAATATTCATTAGAACTTGCTATTAGGTACGTTCACGCTTTTGCCTATTTGTGATCCTCTCTTCCAGTTAAGCGCATTAATAAAAGCAACAGGGCTGTTGTTACCTGCATGTCTAGCAAAGAAGCTCTTTACCTGACCCTTGCTTTTTCCACCCTGTGTACCCCATTTACCACGATGCTTAGCCTCACCACCCTTTAAGGTAATCTCACGACCAGTCTTTGGATTAGTGCCAGTGGCCTTCCAAGCGTGCTTGCCATCCTTTGCTGCCATTACCTTAAAAAGCGCCATACCGAGAAGATTTGTTTCCTGAATGCAAATATCACAAGAGCTACTATGATAACCCACAATTTCGCCCTGTCAATTCTTGCATCAAGCTTGTACGCCTTAAACTCGGATTTGATAATGGCGGCATCTGCACGCTCCATGGATAAGGTATCCTTAAGCATGCGTATATCATATAGGAGTATTCTTTCGTACTCTCTATCCCTAACCGTATTTGTAACTGTTTTAGTTCTGTAGACTACAGAATCTTTGGCGCTGTATTTTAAAACCCCCGAGCTGACAGATATTCTAGCTCGTCCAATAGTGGTATCAAAATCTTTACAAGGTATTCTTTCTACCTTCTCAATAATGGAGTCGCGATAAATTACGCTATCCTTTGTTTCAGTAATAATTGTGGTGTCATTAACACAATAGCCTCTTCTAATAACCTCCTGAGCTACCTCATCTAGTTTAGCTGGATCTTTTAACACCTGCTTCACGGGACTACAAGAAACCAGTAACAGTATGATTATCAGGTACTTCATTGATTAGCTTTCTTGATGGCATCGTCAGGGGCAAACAGTAGCCCAATGCCAATCGAGATAGCCACTGCAGCGTCTACCCAAGTTGTGTCCTTAATGAAAACGCTTAGTAATGCCGCGATAATAATCACAGATCCTATAAGAGATGTCTTCCATCCCTTAGTTACGTTTTGCAGTAGTACGCTTAGGTATTTCAATTTCTTCAGGTTTAATAGCGAACAGTTTATTCTGGGCGATATAGGTTTCAAGACTGGTTACTCTTCTATCAAGATTCTCGATCTTAATGTTTGTAGCAGCTTCCGCCTGCAGTAGAGATTTCACATCCGTTCTTATCTCCTGTAGTAGGCTCCATAAAACCATACTAAATCCGGAGATGATCATAGGGCTGATCCAACTCTTTACCCTGTCTAAACTGTTCGCCATGATTAATTACTTGAATACACTTAAAAGCTGAGCCTTAGCCAGTACAGTCAACTGCTCATTGGATTTAATAAAATCCTTAAGTGTTGTCTCATCACTGGGGTCAAGATCCAACGTTTCACCGTTGTAAACCTTCTGGGCCCATGTAAACATTTTCAGTGCATCTCCTTTGTTCGCTGAAGCAAGCTGAGAGGATAAAAGCTTACCAAGGGTAACGGACGTACCGTCCATATCCTTAACTTCTGTTCCATCTAAGCCCTTCAGTGCTTGGTTAAAATCTAGCATAAATATTGATTTTGCACAAAGATATATAAATCCTTATACAAATAAATAAATTATTACACTATTTATTGACCGGTTACAGGGGGTACCCAATCTCCAGTAATAACTATATTAAGCTGCTCAGCGATCCAGTCCCAAGCAAATGAGTCCTGATCCCAGCTCTGATAATCAGCACCTTCCATGGTAAGATTACCCGTAACCACGGCACCCTCTCCTTCAACTATTAAGGTATAAAGAAACTTGGCGCTAAGGTTAAATGTAACATTTACCGCATAGGCATCTAATAGTGTAGCCTGCTTGGTTTGCCCATTTACCCAGACATTAACAGGTTCAATTGTTTTCATAATTACTCGTTTTCTGTGTTAGGAGTAGGAGTTGGAGTAGGAGGAGCCCAAGGTAAAGGCAGTACAACCACTGGCGGGTTGATCTGATCCTGAATGTTCTTGGTGAGTTGCTCATCTAGAGACTGCCAGTCAACCAGCTCATTTAACCATCCCTCAACATGAGTTTCAGTTAACTCAGAATAGGGGATAAAGTTTTCAGGACTAGGTGTAGGACATGGAGTTACACCGGGGAAACTCGCTACATAAGTCTTAGGAATCTCACCTTCTACTGTTTCTGTGGCGAAGCGATTCCATGAAATGCTTTTTACCACGTCTGTCATTCCGTCTTCTGACGGAGCTGCGGGCATTGATGTTACTACCCACTTGATTTCAATTGCCATTTTTGTTTTGTTTTAACATGATTGAATTAAAAATTCTATAGTAATATTCTGATTTATAATTAAACTGCCCATTGCCTCTACCTCAATATTGTTACAATTTTCTTTTGAGGTTATTGTCTCGTATGGCAATGCTTGCATACCATTATATAACTTAATAAATACAGATGCATTGGCTGGGTTAAAAACTGTGTTTTGAATAACAGCAAATGCGTACAAATCCAATGTAGACATATTGGGTACTGTAAAAGATCCGCTACCCGCATTACTAGTGTTTACATATTGCGTTGCACCACCATCTATTGTGAATTGTTTTGAGACCCAAGTTCCTGAACGAATGTCAACACTCCAAGTAACAGTACGAGTAGTGCCACCGCCAGCATTATACCCAAGAAACTCATCCATTCCATCTGGTGTTGACTTACCAGCGGCTGCGCTTAAAGCTCTTAATCCGTAAGCAGTGGCAGGTATGTTCTCACCAATACCACCGTTTACTAGCTCTGTCCTTATTTGGCTCATTGATAGAGGACCACTACTTGGAAGTGCCATCAATTAAGGTTTTAAGTTTATCAATTTGTTTCTGCTGCTCCTTGATAGCCTCTAAAAGAACCGCTACCATATTTGGATATAGAACACCCTTACGCCCATCGTTACCGGTAGAAACCAGTTCGGGGAACTGCTCCTCTAATTCTTGTGCGATAAAACCAATATTGTTATTAGATTCAATATCTGTTCTGTCATAAACAACACCTCTTGATTTAAGCACACGATCCAGCGGATTTTCAATGTCTCTGATATTTGTTTTTATGCTCTTGTCTGAATAAGCAATAACATTCCCTGTGGCGTATATATCGCCAATTACATAAAGCTTATAGCCATAGTCTGTCGTAGCAGAACCAATAGTCACGTTTCCGCTAGACCCCCACAGAGAATATCTTCCGGTGTAAGTAGAACCATCATAGCTGAACATGGCGAACTTAGAAGTGGCGGTATTTCTTATCACAAATTCACC
>JACCDP011263088.1_pt1 | contig 36028 bp, 33 predicted proteins | sample 7445841 | NCBI WGS metagenome assembly JACCDP01 (sample SAMN15323441, study PRJNA562643) | freshwater metagenome | isolation source: river surface water | place: USA:Blue River Watershed | collected 2017-08-17 | reverse complement strand
GAATCAGGTCGGCCACATCGTCCATGGTGTTGATCAGCGAGTGGATCTGCTCACGGTCAATGGGGGTGATGAAGGTCTTGTGGATGGCCTTGTTCACATCGTGAGTGACCTTGTCAGCCGCACGTTCGGCGTTGTCCACGTCCTGGTTGTACTTGTCACGCAGATGCGGGTCAGCATAGTTTTCCACCAGACTGGAAAAGGCCCGTGCCGCTTCCACAATGCGATCGGCATGCTGGTTGAACATCTCAAAAAAATTGCCCTCGCGGGGCAGCAGTTTGGCAAACAGCATGAAGACTCCAGATGGAAGGATGTCAGCGGCGTGACAATGGCATGACAGTCGGAAGTTTAACCGCTATGAATGATCCCCTCTGCCGAACCTTCACGACTCAGGCCGACTCCAGTGATGTTCAAGACAAACGTTCGATGATCTGTGCTGACACCGCCTGCCACGTGGCCTCGTCGACGCGCTCAGGGGATACGTCCCGCAAGGGATACACCACAAAGGCGCGCTCGTGCCAACGCGGGTGGGGCACGATCAGACGGGGACTGTCGAGGGTGGCGTCACCATACATCAGCAGGTCCAGGTCCAGGGTGCGAGGGGCATTGGGGTAGGGTCTTTCACGGCCAGCAGCCAGTTCCAGGGCTTGCAATGCCTGCAACAGATCGGGCGCGGTCAAGGCGGTTTCCAGTTTCGCCACCGCATTGATGAAGTCCGGCCCCTGGGCCTGAAAAGGCTCGGTCCGATACAAGGCCGACACTTGCAGGCAACGGGTTTGAGGCAATTGCCCCAATGCCTCGATGGCCTGCATCACGCTGGCCCGGGCGTCGCCGAGGTTGGCGCCAATCGCCACCAGGGCTTCGACCGGGGCACGCGCCACCACGCTCACCCTTCAGCGGTGCCGGACCCAGACCCGGACCCGGACCCACGTCCACGCCGACTGCGGCGACGACGCGGGCCGCTGCGTCGAGGAGCCCCCTCGTCATCTGACGCCACATCGCTCGAGGCAACCGCCTCGCTCGCTTCTGGTTCAGCACTGCCCGTCACATCGGATTCCTCGCCACGGCGCTTGCGCCGCTGCGGTGCGGGTCGTACCTGCTGCAGCAAGATCTCACGCGAGGCGTCGTCGGCCAGGCTGAACTCCTGCCACCAATCCGCCAGGGTGATATCGATCTCGCCCACATCGGCTCGCAGGCGCATGAAATCGAAGCCCGCGCGAAATCGCGCCTGCTCCACCAAGGTGAACGGGCCACTGCCGGCACGCTTGTCAAAGCGCGGTTGCATCATCCAGATCTCGCGCATGTCAGCCCCGAGCTTGCCGCGACCGGACACATCGCCAATGCGCTGGTCAAACACCTCGTCAATGGCTTGCTGCAGCGCCGGAAAGGGCGGCTGCTTGGCGCGGTGATGCGCCCACGACTCGCGCACATCGGACCACAACACGCAAGCCAGCAGAAAACTCGGGGCGACAGGCTTGCCTTCACCCACACGCCGGTCCGTGTCTTGCAAGGCGGCCTGTACAAAAGCGTCCTCGGCACGCTCGACCACCAGATCGAGCAAGGGGTACAAGCCTTGGGCCAAGCCCAGCTTGCGCAGTGCGCCGATGCTGGCCACCGAATGCCCCGTCTGCAACAACTTGAGCATCTCGTCGAACATGCGGCTTTGCGGAATGTCGGCCAGCAGTGACTTGAGCGAGTTCATGGGCGAGGCTGTCTTGCGATCGAGCTCAAACCCCAAGGCGGACAACTTGGCCGCAAAGCGAACAGCACGCACGATGCGCACCGGGTCCTCGCGGTAACGCGTGGCCGGGTCACCGATGAGCCGCAACCGACGCTTGCGAGCATCTTCGATACCCCCGTGGTAGTCCACCACCGACTGCGAGCGCGGGTCGTAATACATGGCATTGACGGTGAAATCGCGTCGCGCAGCATCCTCGTCCTGGGGTCCCCACACGTTGTCGCGCAACACACGGCCACTGGCGTCCACCGCGTGTGTCATGCCGGCCAGCGCCTGCTTGCTGGTGCGTTCATTGCCTGACACCTGTTCGGCCGCGCCTGCGTCCAGGTAGGCGCGGAATGTCGAGACTTCGATCACCTCATGCTCCCGACCTCGCCCATAGACCACGTGCACGATGCGGAATCGTCGACCGATGATGAAGGCCCGTCGAAACAAAGCCTTGACCTGCTCTGGGGTGGCGTTGGTGGCCACGTCGAAGTCCTTGGGACGCAAGCCCAGCAGCAAGTCTCGCACGGCCCCGCCCACGATGTAGGCCTCAAAGCCCTTGTCTTGCAGGGTTTGCACCACGTTCAGTGCGCGCTCATCCACCAGCTTGGGATCGATGCTGTGCTCGCTGGCCGGCACCACACGTCGCTTGCCCAGCGAGGGCGAGCCCGATTGAGGGGCCTTGCCGATCAGGCGTTGAATGAGTTTCTTGATCATGAAGCGGTAAACAGTTCGAGGATGGGCCAGCCACGCTGATGCGCTTGTTCGCGCAACCGGTCATCGGGGTTGGTGGCTACCGGGTGGTTGACCCGCCCCAGGAGCGGCAAATCGTTGGTGGAGTCACTGTAAAAAGTGGTGTCGACGTCGGTCCAGTCCCACCCGCGTGCCACCAGCCATTGTTGCAGACGTTGCACCTTGCCCTCCCGCATGGAGGGAACGCCGGCGATTTCACCGGTGATCCACCCCTGCGCATCGCGCTCGAGTTCCACCGCAATCAGATCCTCGATGCCCAACAGCTGAGCGATCGGGCGCGTCACAAACTCGTTGGTGGCCGTCACGATCATGACCTGGCAGCCCTGGTCCCGGTGCCTTTGAATCAACTGCAGGGCTTGCGGTCGCACGGCCGGTCGGATCACTTCGTGCAAGAACTGCTCACGCGCAGCCTCGGCCAGCACCCGCCCCTTGACGCGTACCGCCTCGGTGGCGAAGCGAACGTATTCGTGAATGTCGAGCCGGCCCGCCTGGTAGTCGGCATAGAACTCGTCGTTGCGGCGCTTGAACACCACCGGGTCGGTCCAGCCAATGCGTTGGGTGAATTCACCCCAGGCGTAGTCGGAGTCCAGCGGCAGCAGGGTGTGGTCGAGGTCAAACAGGGCGAGATGCGGTTTCATGGGTCAGACGTCGTGCAACATCGCCTTGATGAGAGGAATGGTGAGGGGGCGCTGGGTTTGCAAGGCATAGCCGTCGAGTTGGTCCAGCAAGGCCATCAGGTGGCCCAGATCACGGCTGAAACGCGTCAGGATGAAGTCCATGACGTCATCTTTCAGAAAAATACCGCGGCCTTCGGCGTGCTGGCGCAAGACCGCGCGGCATTGGGTTTCATCGAGCAGGTGCAACTGGAACACATGACCCCAGCCCAGCCGGGACCGCAGGTCTTCCCGCAAGCTCAAGTCAGCGGGGGGGCACGTGCCCGCGGCCAGCACGCCACAGAGCTGGCCCTCGCCAGGGGTGGACGCATTGACGAACCAATTGAAGGCGGCCTGCTGCTGCACCGCGGTGTAGTGCTGCACATCATCGAGCAGGATGACACGCCAGCGCGGGTCAAAGGCAGGCGGTTCGGCCACGCTCGTGTCCAGCCAACCCAGTGTTTCACCCCGCTCGGCCAAGGCATGGGCCATGGCCCGCAGCAAATGGGTTTTGCCACTGCCCTCGGGGCCCCACAGGTACATGGGTACAGGCGAGCGTACCGGGCTGCTGGCCCACAGGCGCAGGTGTTGAAAAGCCTCGTCGTTCGGGCCAGGCAAAAAATTGTGCAGGGTGGGGCCTCGTCCCAGGTCGATATCCAGTGCGATCTGCTTCATGCGTGGGTTCAACCCAGGTACAGGCGGCTGCCCTGGTAGTGAGCGCACAGCCGGCGCCAGCCCACCAGCAGGACGGCACTGGCGGGCAAGGCAATCAGCACCCCCACGAAGCCCAGCGCCTGGCCAAAAGCCAGCAAGGCAAAGATCACCGCCAGGGGGTGCAGGCCGATGCGCTCACCCACCAGCCGGGGCGTCAGGATGAAGCTCTCGATCAATTGGCCGAGACCGTAGACCACGGCGATCATCAGCCCCGCCTGCATCGGCTCCATTTGCAGCAAGCCCGCCAGCAAGGCCAGGATCAGCCCCAGACCGTAACCCAGGTAGGGAACGCAGATCGCCAATCCGGTGAAGACACCGATGGGCCACGCCAGGTCCAGGCCAAACAGGTGCAGGGCCACCGCGTAATAGAAGGCCAGCACCACCATGACCAACAACTGGCCCCGGATGTACTGCCCCAACACACCGTCGCACTCCAGCAGAAAACTGTCCACCCCGCTGCGCCAACGCGGCGGCACCAGGTCACGCACACGCGTGACCACGGAATCCCAATCCAGCAACAAGTAAAACAGCACCACGGGAATCAAAATGGCATTGCCGATCAGCGTCAGCGCCACGCTCCCCCCGATGCGCAGCGACGACAGCAAGGAGTCCAGCACATCCTCCCACGAGCCACTGAAATGCTTGAGGACAAACGCCTTCACACTGGCCGGGTCCAGACGTAGCTCAATCCCATACGACAGCAGCCAGGGCGACAGCACCGCGTCCAGGCGCTGCACCACGGTGGGCAGTTGCTCGCGCAATTGGGGCAATTCCTTGGCGAGGACAGGGACCAGCAACAGTCCGAGAGCCGTCATCAACAGGAGAAACAGGACTTCAACCAGCACCACAGACACGATGCGGGGCACACGGGCGGCGGTGAGACGGTCCAGGCTTCGGACCAGCGGCGACAAGGCGTACGCCAGCAAGGCCGCCACCACAAAGGGCAGCAACACCGGCCCGAGCCACCACACCAGCCAGGCCGCCACGCCGGCCAGGGCCATCCAGGCCAGCCAGCGCTGTTGGGTGGGGGTGAATTGCATACAGGGTGTTGATAACCGGTCGGTAGAATTCAGCGATTTTATCGGGGTGTCGCTGGCCTGCTCTTCAGGCACCGTTGGATTCCCCTTCTCGCCCATCACCATGACCACTCCCCTCTCCTACAAAGACGCCGGCGTTGACATCGATGCCGGTGATGCGCTGGTCGAGCGCATCAAGCCCCTGGCTCGCAAAACCATGCGTGAGGGCGTGCTGGCGGGTATTGGCGGTTTTGGTGCCCTGTTTGAAGTGCCCAAACATTACCGTGAACCGGTGCTGGTGAGCGGGACCGACGGGGTGGGCACCAAACTCAAACTGGCGTTTGAGTGGAATATGCACGACGGCGTGGGCATTGATCTGGTGGCCATGAGTGTGAACGATGTGCTGGTGCAGGGCGCCGAGCCTTTGTTCTTCCTCGACTACTTTGCCTGCGGCAAGCTCGAGGTGGACACGGCGGCCCGCGTGGTGGCGGGCATTGCCCGGGGTTGTGAACTCAGTGGTTGCGCGCTCATCGGTGGTGAAACCGCGGAAATGCCAGGCATGTACCCGGCCGGCGAGTACGACCTGGCCGGCTTTGCTGTCGGGGCTGTCGAGAAATCCAAGATTCTGACGGGCCAAAACGTACAGGCAGGCGATGTGGTGCTGGGCCTGGCGTCCAGTGGTGTGCATTCCAATGGCTTCTCGCTGGTGCGCAAGGTGATCGAACGCGCCGCGGATCAGTTGCCTGCCACCCTGGACGGCCAACCCTTTCGGGACGCCATCATGGCGCCCACCCGTCTGTATGTGAAACCCGTCCTGGCCGCCCTGGCGCTTCACCCCATCAAGGCATTGGCTCACATCACTGGTGGGGGTTTGCTGGAAAACATTCCGCGTGTGCTCCCGGCAGGGTTGGCCGCGCACCTGAACAAAGGCAGTTGGCCGCAATCCGAACTCTTTGCCTGGCTGCAACAACACGCCGGCATCGACGACCTGGAAATGAACCGCACCTTCAACCACGGCATCGGCATGGTGGTGGTGATCGCTGCGGACCAGGCCGAGGCCTGTGCAGCCACCCTGCGCCAGCAAGGCGAACAGGTGTTCACCATCGGTTGCATTGCACCACGTGGCGACGCAGCTGCGGTCACCGTGGCCTGAACCTCAAGCACCTGGCCCCGGGGCCCTGGCTCAATCGCCCAACACATCCAGCCGTTGTTGCACCATGCGCTGGCGTGTTTCGTCTCCCTGCGTGCGATAAATCTCATGCAAGTTGCGCAGCATCCGCGCGATGATGTGGCGTGGTCGCGCCGGCTCCAGGTGTCGCTGCAACCAGGCGTGCTGACGTTGCGCATCCGTCATGCCCGAGGGAGCGAGTCGCATGGGCCCCAGCCACTCGAGCAAGGTGTCTTGATCCAGCACATGACCCGTGAACGGATCGATCACGATCTGTCCCCCCATGACCTGCGAGCTCATCACCTTGACCAGAAAGTGGCCGGGAAAGCCCACGCCGTGCACACGCAGGCCGACAGAGGACGCCAACTCCATCCACAGCACAGCCAGGCTGATGGGGATGCCACGACGCGTGCGCAGCAACGCATGGATAAAGCTGTTGTCCGGGTCGTAGTAATCGTTGACGTTGCCGGCAAAGCCCAGGTCGCGGTAAAAGAACTGGTTCAACAGCCCCAGCGTGCGCAGGGGGTCAGGGTCGCCGCGCCAGCGGCGGTGCAAACGCGATTGCAGTTGGTCAACTTCGCTCAGCACGGCCTGTAAGTCGAGTTGCGGGTACTCGTCCTGCGCCACACTGATGGCGGCCTCCATGAGGGGGAACTGCTGATCGCTGCCCACCAGCGTGGCAAAGTAGTCCAACGCAGAAGGGGTGGTGGAGCCAAAATTCATGTGTGCCATGGTCGATCACCTATTGACGCCACAGGGTGCGCAAGGGCAGCCCCGTCAGGCGCAGCGAACCGAAATACAGCACCGCACTGACCGCGAGCACTGCGCCCATTGCGCCGACACGGGTCCAGGGCTGGGTTTGCAGGCCCGTCCAGTCCCAGGACGCGGCGCTCCAAGACAACCACAGCGCCAGCACCCCACAGGCCACGACCACTTGCAACACAAATCGTCCCCAGCCAGCCGCTGGCTGGTAGCGCCCCTGGCGGCGCAATCCCAGCCATAGCCAGCCAGCATTGACCAACGCCGCCAACCCGATCGACCACGCCAGCCCGGCGTGCGCCAGCCAGGGTACCAGCGCCAGGTTGAGCAACTGGGTCAGTACCAGCACCGCCACAGCGATCCTCACCGGGGTACGGGTATCTTGGTTGGCGTAAAAGCCCGGGGCCAGCACCTTGATGGCGACCAGGCCCACCAGCCCAATGCCATAGCCCATCAAGGCTGAAGTCGTCTGGCTGACGTCTCGCACCTGAAAAGCCCCGTAGTGGTAGAGCACGGCCACGAGCGGCTGCGCAAACAGCAGCAAGGCCACGGCGCACGGCAAAGCCAGCAAGAGCACCAGTCGCAATCCCGTGTCCAGCAAAGCGCCGTAGCGGGCGTCGTCATCCGCGGCACGGGCGGCTGACAACTGAGGAATCAACACCACGCCCAACGCCACCCCCAGCAAGGCGGTGGGGAATTCCATCAACCGATCGGCATAGCTCAGCCAGCTGACACTGCCGGCCGGCAGATAGGAGGCGATTTGGGTGTTGATCAACAGCGAGATCTGCGCCACGCTCACACCCAGCAATGCGGGGGCCATGAGGCGCAGGATGCGGCGCGTGCCTTCGTCCTGCCACGCCTCGGTGCAGCCGGCCCAGGACAGGCGGGGCCGAGGCAACACCCCCAAGCGGGCCAGGGCCGGCACTTGAACCCCCAACTGCAGCAAGCCGCCCAGCATCACGCCGGCAGCCAACGCATAGATCGGCTGTACCCCTTGGGTTTGCAGCCACGGAGCGCCCCACCAGGCCGCGCCAATCATCGCCAGGTTGAGCAACACCGGGGTGGCGGCTGGCACCGCGAAACGGCGCCAGGTATTGAGAATGCCCGACGACAACGACACCAGCGACATGAACGCGATGTAAGGAAACATCCAGCGCGTCATGAGCACCGCCGCGGCCTCTGACTCCGGGTTCTGACCCAGACCACTGGCCAACGCCATCACCAACCAGGGGGCGCCGAGCACACCGGCCAGACAGGTCAGCACCAGCACGCCCATCAGGGCCGTGGTCACCCGGTTGATGAGCCGCTGCGTCGCCTCGTCGCCGGCCTGTTCTCGACTGGCTGCCAAGACCGGCACAAAAGCTTGGGAGAACGCCCCTTCGGCAAACAGGCGGCGAAACAGGTTGGGAATACGAAAGGCGACGTTGAAGGCGTCGGTCATTGCGCTCGCGCCAAAGGCGGAGGCAATCAACAACTCCCGCGCCAGCCCGGTGATGCGTGAAGCCAGGGTCAGCAGGGAAACAACAGACGCGGATTTGATCAGACTCACGCGGCGAGTGTAGCGGCTGTCGCCTGGTTCGAAACTTCAGCAGCGAGCGGTTTACCCTGGCAGGAGACTGTCACGGAATGAGCTTTCTCGAAGCCGCTCAGGGTTTTTGCTAGAATCGAGGGCTTTGCTGACATCATCCACAGACACAAAGGAAAACCACCATGGCATCTGGAAAGCCAAAGAAAAAGAACCCCCGCCTGGCGTCTGGCCGCAAGCGCGCCCGCCAGGACGTCAAACTCAACGCCGCCAACACCTCGCTGCGTTCGAAGTACCGCACCGCGGTCAAGAACGTCGAGAAGGCCGTCGCCTCGGGTGACAAGGCCAAAGCCGGCGATCTCTTCGCCCTCATGCAGTCCGTTGTCGACACCATTGCCGACAAGGGCATCTTCCACAAAAACAAGGCGGCTCGCGACAAGAGCCGCCTGTCTGCCAAGGTCAAGGCCTTGGCCGCCGCCTGAATCCCTTCAGGCACCCGCCCGGTTCCCCTGGAACCGCCGTTTGATCGGGTGCGCTGTCAGCAAGCAAGAAAACCGCTCCTCGGAGCGGTTTTTTTGTGTCCTCAGGACGTCACCAGGCACCTTGCTACCAGAAAAAATGAGGCCTTTAGTAGGAATTATCTAGCAATTTTGAGATACTTACCTGCATGCCCGCCTCTAGCCTGCCTCGCTGGCTTCTCTTTTTACGGTCCCGTCTTGCCTTCATCAGTCTGAGCACCATTGCCATGGTGCTGCTGGGCCTGTTGTGGGCGGCCATGATGCTGCAGTCGCAGCGCGATCAGGGGCTGTCGCTGTTGGAGTCCCGCAGCCATTTGCTCAACATCACGCGAACGTTCAAAGAGCACGCGGAAAGCACCTTCAACGATGCCGACCAGGCCTTGCGACTGGTGAAATACCAGTATGAGCGACGCCGCAGCCATGACTTGTCACTGCTGAACGAATACCTCAGCCATGAACTGCCTGACAAACGGTACTACAACCAGATCGGCATCATCGACGCCAACGGCCTGTACGCCTCGTCCAACCTGAGCGAACAGCGCCCGCCAGCGGTGGATCTGTCCGACCGGGAACATTTCAAGGTTCACCGTGACGGCCCACCGATTCCGGTGTACATCAGCCACCCTGTGATGGGGCGTATCAGTCATAAATGGTCGATCCAGGTCACCCAGCGACTGAACCAACCCGATGGCCAGTTTGCCGGTGTGAGCGTCATTTCCATCGACCCCGATTATTTTGTGCGTTTCCATCGCGGCATCGACTTGGGCAAACTTGGCGTGACCGCGCTGGTGGGTCTCGATGGTTATCCCAGAACACTGTCACAAGGCGATGGTCATGCCAACCAGGACTCAGCCTATGTACAACAACTGTTAGCGCTGCCTCCCGAGGTCATGGGGCAACAACGCGGCAGTTTTTTGTCAGACCAGTTGTTTGACGGCGTACCCCGTCTGTACGCCTACGAACACCTGAAAGAATTTCCATTGCTGGTGCTGACCGGCATGGCCCGCACGGAGGCGCTCGAGGAGTTTCAGGCGCGTAACCTCACCTACTTCCAGTTCGGTGCTGTCATCAGCCTGATCATCGGCCTGTTTGCCGGCACATCGCTGTACCTGCTGCGGCGTGCCCAACGTATTCACCAGGAGCTTGATGCCAGCCGCCAGCAAGCCGATGTGGCCAACCGCCACAAGAGCGAGTTTTTGGCCTCCATGTCGCATGAGTTGCGAACACCCCTGAATGGCATCATCGGCTACTCGGAGCATCTGCAATCGGAGTTGCAAGATCCCGAGTTGCAATGGGCGAGCAAGGTCATTCACGACAGCAGCACGCATCTGCTCACCCTGGTGAATTCCATCCTGGACCTGACCAAGATCGAGGCGGGCAAGATCGAGCTCACACCGCAACACGTGGCGCTGCGCCCGCTGGTGGAGGGTGTGTGCAACTGGCACCGATCCCGCTTAGGGGATCACGACATCACCTTGACGCTGGAATGGGACCCGGCACTGCCCGAGCGCTGCCTGCTCGACCCCGTGCGGCTCAAACAGGTGCTGAGCAACCTGCTGGACAACGCCATCAAGTTCACCCCCGCCGCGGGTCGCATCACCGTGCGCGTGAGTTCGAGCCCAGCTACGCAAGGCCTGCACTTTGAAGTGACCGACACGGGCGAAGGCATCGCCGAGGACATGCAACCCTTGGTGTTTGAAAAATTCTGGCAGCAAGAGGCCTTCATGACCCGGCGCAGTGCTGGCACGGGGTTGGGTCTCACGCTGTGCAAGCGTCTGGTGGAGCGCATGGGTGGACAGATCGGATTTCATTCACGACCACAACACGGCAGCACGTTTTACTTCACCCTGCCCTGCCAGCCGGCCAGTCCAGGACACGCGGCATGAATTCGGTTCATTTGCTGGTGGTCGATGACAACCCCGCCAACCGCATGCTCCCTGGCTTGCTCCTGCGCAAGGACGGCTACCGCGTCGTGGCCTGTGAGTCGGGCGAGGAAGCCCTGGCCCAGTTGCAGCGCGACGCGTTCACCCACGTGCTGCTCGACATATCGTTGCCACACATGAGCGGGATGGAGGTGTGTCGCCGGGCCCGCCTGCAAAGCGCGGGCGAGGCGCTTCGCATCATTGCGTACACGGCACACGCCATGCCACACGAAATTCAGGAACTGCAGGAGGCTGGTTTTGACAGTGTGTTGGTCAAGCCGATACGCCGGCAGGACTTGATCGAGGCGCTGGCTGTGCCGTCTAGTGAGACGGATCCGGTGTGACCTGCAGTTCGTTGTCGCGGGCGAAGTTCATGACGAAATCCCAGGCCATGGGCTCAGCCTGGCGCAGATCGGTGTGGACGATGACACATTTGACGCCGTCAATGCTGTTGGGCACACACCAGGGAGAATAGCTGAGATGACTGCCTGCCACCGCTCCACCGGGACGAAATTGGCTCATCACTCCCGCCAGCCGCTCGGCCCAGTCACTGGGTCTGAAGGCTTTCCCCTCTAGGGTCGTACCCAAAATGATGAATTCGTTGGCAGCGGGGGAAACCATGGCTGCCAATTATCGCACGCAAGCTCCTGGTAAACACCTAGAATTGGGCCTGAACGGCTCAACACCCGATCCTCGTTGTTGAGCCGATTTTATTGGTCCGTTCTCATTGAAGGAGTTGAGATGACTGCCCCGACCCCCAGTTCCGCACACACCATGAACACCTATGGCCGCCTGCCCGTGGCCATGTCGCATGGTCGCGGCTTGCGCGTCTGGGACACCCAGGGCAAGTGCTACCTGGACGGCCTGGCCGGTATTGCTGTGAACACCCTGGGCCACGGCCATCCCAAATTGGTACCGGCCTTGCAGGACCAGGTGGCCAAGATGATTCACTGCTGCAACTACTACCACATCCCCGATCAGGAACGCCTGGCCGCCAAGCTGGTGGAACTCTCGGGTTTGACCAACGCCTTTTTCTGCTCCACCGGGTTGGAGGCCAACGAGGCCGCCATCAAGTTGGCGCGCAAATTCGGACACGACAAAGGCATCGAGCGCCCGGTCATTGTGGTCTACGAGAAATCCTTCCATGGTCGCTCCATTGCCACGCTGAGCGCGACGGGTAACGAAAAGATCCAGAAAGGCTTTGGTCCTCTGGTGGAAGGTTTTCTGCGTGTGCCGCTCAACGACATCGAGGCGCTCAAGCGCATCACCGCCGACAACCCCAATGTCGTGGCGGTGTTTTTTGAAACCATCCAGGGTGAAGGCGGCATCAATCCGATGCGCTGGGACTACCTCAAGGACGTGCGAGCCCTGTGCGATCAGCGCGACTGGCTGATGATGATCGACGAAGTGCAATGCGGCATGGGTCGCACCGGCAAATGGTTTGCTCACCAGTGGGCGGGCATCCTGCCTGACGTCATGCCGCTGGCCAAGGGGCTGGGCTCGGGCGTCCCGATTGGTGCAGTGGTGGCAGGCCCACGCGCCGCCCACATCTTTCAGCCGGGAAGCCATGGCACCACCTTTGGTGGCAACCCCTTGGCGTGCCGCGCTGGCGTGGAAACCATCCGTATCATGGAAGAAGATGGCTTGCTCGACAATGCCGCCCGCGTGGGTGCCCACCTCAAAGCACGGCTGCAAGAAAGCCTGGGCGGCGTCCAGGGTGTCAAAGAGGTGCGGGGCTATGGCCTGATGATTGGCATCGAGCTGGACCGTCCTTGTGGCGCCATCATGCAACAGGCGCTGGACGCCGGGCTGTTGTTGAGTGTCACCGCCGACAGCGTCATCCGTTTGGTGCCTCCGCTCATCATCACCCCCGCTGAGGCCGATGAAATCGTGTCCATCCTGGCGCCGATCGTGACGCAGTTTTTAAAGCCATGAAGCATTACCTGCAATTTGCCGACCTGGATGCGGCCGAATACAGCTACCTGTTTCAGCGCGCCGCGCTCATCAAGGGCAAGTTCAAGGCGTACGAGAAGCACCAGCCGCTGTCTGATCGCACCCTGGCCATGATTTTCGAAAAAGCCTCCACCCGCACGCGTGTGAGCTTTGAAGCCGGCATGTACCAATTGGGCGGCTCGGTGGTGCACCTCACCACCGGCGACAGCCAACTCGGTCGCGCCGAGCCCATCGAGGACAGCGCCAAAGTCATCAGCCGCATGGTCGATCTGGTCATGATCCGAACCTTCGGCCAGGACAAGATCGAGCGCTTTGCGCAACACTCGCGTGTGCCTGTCATCAACGGTCTGACCAACGAGTTTCATCCGTGCCAGATACTGGCGGACTTGTTCACCTTCATCGAACACCGTGGCGATGCGACCGACCCGCTGGCCTGCCTGCGTGGCAAGGTGGTTGCCTGGGTGGGAGACGGCAATAACATGGCCAACACCTGGTTGCAGGCCGCCGAATTGTTGGGCTTCAGGGTGCATGTCAGCACGCCCAGTGGCTACGAGGTGGACCAGGCTGTGGCGGGGTTGCGTTCCAACGAGGGCTACCGGGTGTTCAGCAACCCCCTGGAGGCCTGTCAAGGTGCGGACCTGGTCACCACCGATGTGTGGACCAGCATGGGCTACGAAGCCGAGAACGAGGTTCGTCTCAAAGCCTTTGCCAACTGGCGCGTGAGTACCGAGATGATGGCGCAGGCCAAGCCCGATGCGCTCTTCATGCACTGCCTGCCCGCTCACCGTGGCGAAGAGGTGGACGCCGACGTCATCGACGGTCCGCAATCGGTGGTCTGGGACGAAGCCGAAAACCGCCTGCATGTGCAAAAGGCCTTGATGGAGTATTTGCTGCTGGGCCAACAGTGATGTCGGCTTGCCAGACCTGCGGGGCGTGTTGCGCGGCGTTCCGGGTTGATTTCTCTGCGCACGAACTGGATGACTCGGGTGGGCATGTGCCCAGTGGCCTGGCCGTGGAGGTCAACGGGCACACCTGGCGCATGCGCGGCACCGATCACCTGCCCACCCGCTGTGCCGCCCTCACGGGACGCATTGGTGAGCGAGTGGCCTGTGGAATTTATGAGTGGCGCCCCAACCCCTGTCATGAATTCAGCGAAGGCAGTGATGCCTGCGCGCGGGCACGACAGCGACATGGGCTGGCGCCCCTGCACGGACCTGCGTCCTGCCCCTGACCGCCTGCCTCACCCCTCAGCCCGAAAACAGCCACGGCTGATCCATCAGTCGCTGTCCCATGATCTTCAGGCCTAGGTCGCGGCCCCATCGCGTCCAACCGGTGGCGTGAAAAATGTCGGCGTTACGCCGGGACTGCAATTGCACGCGCGCATTGCGCTGCCAGCGCGCCACGGCATAACGGTGCAGGCGCTGGGGGATGGTCAAGTCGGCCTGGGTCCAGCACTGCGCTAAACAATCGGCGTCCTCCATCGCCATTGCGGCTCCCTGCGCAAGATAAGGCAACATGGGATGTGCCGCATCCCCCAGCAGCGCGACATGGCCACGCGCCATCTGGTCCGGGCCCGCCAGGGTGTCGCGGACAAACAGTGGCCACACGCGCCACTGCTCGATCATGCTCAACAGATCACGCACGCCCGCGCAACAGCCGCGCATGGCCGTTTGCAAATCGGCTGCCATGTCGTGCGGATGGCGAGCCAGATCCCACCCTGGGGTCACAGGAAGGTGGGTATCCTGTGCTTGCATCAACACCACCACATTGAGCCACTCGCCTTGTCGAACCGGGTAGGTGACCAGATGCAAATGGGGTCCCATCCACACGGTCACCGTTTGGCTGCGCAAGCGTTCAGGCAGCAGGGCTTGCGGCACCATGGCTCGGTACGCCAGGTGACCGGTGGATACCGGCTCGGGCAGCGTCCAGCCGCTGGCGCGCACCCGGCTCCACAAACCATCCGCCCCAATCAATGCCGAGGCATGCAGCGAGACTTTCGCTGGGCTGGTCTGTGTTGCTGTCTCCTCGCCCTGCGTCAGACTCTGCCCAGGCGCCAGCGCCGATGCCGTGTCCAGTTCAAGGGTCACGCCGTCGTGCTGTTCGACCCAACTCGAGCAGGGGGTGTTCAACCGCAGCGCCGTGTTGCCCCCCTGCTCGACAGCGCGCAGCAGCGCGGCCTGCAAATCTGCGCGGTGCACCGTGGCATAGGGCGCACCGTAGCGTTGCTCACAGTAGCTGCCCAAGGGCAGGGTCGCGAGCTGAGTGCCGCGCAAGGCATCGCGTGCCTCCAAGGCCTCGGGCAAGGCGATTCGCTCGTCCAAGGCCTCCTTCAAACCCCAGCCATACAAGCGCCGCATGACGTGGGGACCCAGTTGGATACCAGCCCCCACCTCGGTCAATTCGGGGGCTCGCTCCACCAGGGTACAGGCCTGTCCCGTCCGCTGCAACGCCAAGGCCAGGGACAAACCGCCCAACCCCGCGCCGACAATGACCAGGTCACTCATGAAGCCAGGGCCTGGGCACAACACGCATCGAGTTGCGCCAGCCAAACCTGACGCTGTGCGGCGGAGACAAAACTGGCCTGCAAGCTGTTGCGTGCCAACTGGTATGCGTGTTGGGCATTGAGTTGCAACGCGTCCACGGTCTGCTGAAAATTGTCCAGCAGGTAGCCACCGAAGTAAGCCGGATCGTCCGAATTGATGGTCACGCACACGCCGGCTTCGAGCATCTGGCGCAGGTTGTGAGAAGCCAGTTGATCGAACACACACAGCTTCACATTGGACAGGGGACAGACCGTGAGCGGAATCTGCTCGTGCACCAAACGCTGCATCAAGGCCCCATCCTGCAGCGCTTGAACACCGTGGTCAATACGCTCCACCTGCAACAGATCCAAGGCCTCATGGATATAAGCAGGCGGACCTTCTTCACCGGCATGGGCCACCGCATGCAGACCCAGCCGTCGGGCACGCTCAAACACCCGTTGAAACTTGCTCGGCGGATGTCCCAGCTCACTCGAATCCAGCCCCACGCCAATGATGCGGTCACGCCAGGGCAAGGCGTCCTCCAGCGTTTGCAGGGCTGCGTCTTCGCTCAGGTGTCGCAGAAAACAGAGAATCAGGTCGGCATGAATTCCCAGCTCGGTCTGCGCCCGCTGGCAAGCCCGGGTCAAGCCCTCGATCACGACTCCCATGGGTACACCGCGTTCGGTGTGTGTTTGCGGGTCAAAAAACAATTCGGCGTGCACCACACCGTCTGCCGCCGCTCGAAGAAAGTAGGCCCAGGCCATGTCCTCAAAATCGCGCTCGTGCAGCAACACACTTGCACCGGCATAGTAGATGTCAAGAAAGCTTTGCAGATCGGTGAAGGCGTAGGCGCGACGCAAACTCTCCACATCCGGATATGCCAAGGACACGCCGTTGCGCTGTGCCAGTTGAAAGATCATCTCGGGCTCGAGCGAGCCCTCGATGTGGATGTGCAATTCGGCCTTGGGCATGCGGCGCAACAGGTCAGGCAACGCAGCGCCAGGCAAGCGCTGAAGATCGGCCGGCGTGAAAGTGGGTGCAGTCATGAACGTGTGGGAGGTGATGACAGGGCAGCGCCAGCAGGCGCCCTGCCCTGCATTATGCGATCACACCGGGTGCGGTGAACCCTGTCTTGCACGCCGAGGGGCAGCTCAGGCCCCCACCAGGTCACGAAGCCCGGTGGGATCGAGCACATCCAGCACACGACCACGCCCCCGGATCAAGCCCCGCTCTCGGAGATGTCGCAGCACACGCGACAGCGTTTCAGGGGCAATGCCCAGTTGCTCGGCGATCTGCCGCTTGCGTTGCGTGAATTGCACGGCCATGGCCTCTCGGTCCATGGGTTGTGCGTGCTCCAGCAGCCACTCCGCACAACGGGCCTGCGCATCCATGGCCAGACGACTGACCGAGAGTTCGGCCATCTGGCGCTGTCCCAGGGCGAGATCGTGGATGAGGTCGCGCGTGGAGGGAACTTGTTGCGTCAGCCAGCCTTGAAACCTTCGTACTGACACGTGTTTGACCAGCAGCGGAGTCTCCGCCACGGCGTCGACATTCATGGGTTGATCCAGCACTGCCCCGGACAGATCGAGCCAGCCCGGCGCCACCCTCTTGCTCAACCGATGGAGAGATTGCTCCCCCTGGTAAAGCCCCAGGCCCACCCGTCCCTGGATCAAGTAGTAGACGAAGTCAGCAGCCTGACCGCGCGCAAACACCCGATGCCCCGCCTTCAGGGACTGCGGGGCCGCTTGTTTGAGCAGTTCGGCGAGCGACATGATGGCTGCCACTGTGCCAGCCCCGCGGCTGCGCGGTCTTGTCGTACATCAAAGAATCAGCACGGCCCGGAAATCATTCACATTGGTGAAGGTCGGACCCGTGAAAACCAGGTCACCCAGGGGTTCGAAAAACCCCACCGCATCATTGCGGTCCAGATGATCGGTGAGCACCAGGCTCCGCGCCTGGGCTCGGCTCAGCGTGTCCGGGGCCACACGTGCGCCGGCATTGGCCTCGACACCGTCAATACCATCGGTGTCGGCGGCAAGACCCCAGACCCCCTCCTGGGCTTGCAGCCCCAAGGCCAGGCCCATGCAGAACTCACCCGCGCGCCCGCCGCGACCTCGGGCGGCGCCCGGCTTGGGGGGCAACACCCGCACCGTGGTCTCGCCCCCGCTGAGCAGCACACAGGGCTTGATGAACGGGCCGTGACCTTTGGCAGCCGCCCGTGCCAAGGCCGCGTGCACGCGGCCCACGTCGCGCGACTCGCCCTCCATCTCGTCCGAGAGAATGTAGGCGTTGAGGCCTGCTTGCTCGGCGAGTTCAGCGGCGGCCTGCAGCGACTGCTGAGGCGTGGCGATCATCTGCACACTGCAGCGTGACCACAGCGGGTCTGAGGGTTTGGGCGTCTCCAGTTGACCCGCCATCAATGGCGTGCGCACCCCCTCGGGAATGGCAATGCCATACCGGTCCAGAATGGCGAGCGCATCGGCACAGGTAGTGCCGTCGGGCACGGTGGGGCCACTGGCGATCACCGAGGGATCATCGCCTGGCACGTCACTGATGGTGAGCGTGACCACACGCGCCGGTGCACAGGCGGCGGCCAGACGGCCACCCTTGATGCGCGAGAGATGCTTGCGCACGCAATTCATCTCGTGAATATTGGCGCCGCATTCGAGCAGCTGCCGGTTGATCGACTGCTTGTCGGCCAAGGTCAGTCCCAGCGCTGGCAAAGTCAGCAAGGCTGACCCGCCTCCCGAAATCAGGCACAGCACCAGGTCGTCTTCGGTCAGCCCCTGGGTGAGTTCCAGCATACGCTCGGCAGCCTGGACACCCGCGGCATCGGGCACGGGATGTGCGGCCTCCACCACCTCGATACGGCCCGGCAGGAGTTCAGCCCCGGGAGGAATGTGGTCGTACCGCGTCACCACGAGGCCCGACAGGGGCTTGTCCATCGGCCACAGCCGGTCCACCGCCTGCGCCATGGCCCCCCCTGCCTTGCCAGCCCCCAGCACCAAGGTTCGACCCTTCGGGGGTGCTGGCAAAAAAGCCGCCAGGGTGTGCGCAGGCAAGGCCCGTTGCACGGCTGCGTCATACAAGGCCCGCAACAGGACCTCAGGCTCTTGGTGACTGAGTTGGGGCACACCCATAGCGCGAACGCTTCAGGCGGACAGTGCCGTGCACACAGCGTCGGTCACTTGTGCCGTGGTGGCGGTGCCCCCCAGGTCACGGGTATGCAGGGCCGGTTGGGCGGTCACCTGTTCGACGGCTTTCATCAGACGCGCGGCCGCTGTGTGCTCGCCCAGATGCTCTAGCATCATCACACAACTCCAAAAAGTGCCCACCGGATTGGCGAGTCCCTGGCCCATGATGTCAAAAGCTGAGCCGTGAATCGGCTCGAACATGCTGGGGTAACGACGCTCGGGGTCGATGTTGCCGGTGGGAGCAATGCCCAGGCTGCCCGCCAGCGCAGCGGCCAGATCGCTCAGGATGTCGGCGTGCAGGTTGCTGGCCACGATGGTGTCCAGGGTGCGCGGACGGTTGACCATCCGCGCGGTGGCGGCGTCCACGAGTTCCTTGTCCCAGGTGACGTCCGGAAACTCCCGGGCCACTTGCACAGCAATCTCGTCCCACATCACCATGGCGTGGCGCTGCGCATTCGATTTGGTGACCACCGTGAGTTGCTTGCGAGGACGCGACTGTGCCAACTTGAAGGCGTAGCGCATGATGCGCTCCACGCCGGCCCGGGTCATGATGGAGACGTCGGTGGCCACCTCGATGGGATGCCCCTGGTGGGCACGCCCGCCCACGCCAGCGTATTCACCCTCGGAGTTTTCGCGCACGATGACCCAGTCGAGGTCTTGCGGGCCACAGCGTTTCAAGGGCGCATCGATGCCGGGCAGGATGCGGGTGGGGCGCACATTGGCGTACTGGTCGAAGCCCTGGCAGATTTTCAGGCGCAGGCCCCACAGCGTGATGTGGTCCGGAATGTGCGGATCCCCCGCCGAGCCGAACAAAATCGCATCCATGCCGCGCAACTCGTCCAGGCCGTTGTCGGGCATCATCTGGCCGTGCTGACGATACCAGTCGCCGCCCCAGCCGAAATGGCTGAACTTGAATTGGAAAGACTGGCTCGCGCGGGCCAGCACCTGCAACACCTGCTCGCCGGCAGGCACGACTTCTTGGCCAATGCCGTCACCGGGGATGCATGCGATGTGATAAGTTTTCATATGAATGGGTGGTGTCAGTGTCAGAGCCTCGCCCCCCGACAAGAGGCCCGGCGAGAGCAAGAGAAATGATCGTACCATCGGTGATGATGCGGGCGCATCGCGGGGGGCTCTGAGCGGGCAGACCCGTTCAGACTTGACAGATGGCCCCGACTGACTGAATCCCGCCTTGTTAACTTTGCCTGCTTGCTGACCATGACCGCCACTTCCCGTACCCTGCTCATCCGTGAAGCCGCCTGCCTGGCCACCCAGGACGATGAATCCTCCGAGTGGCGAGGCGCTTCGGTGTGGTGTCGTGGTGGGTTCATTGAACGCATCCTCCCATCGGGTGAGGACCTGATACCTTGGATCGAACAAGCCGACGAGGTGATCGATGCGCGTTCGCATGTGGTGCTACCCGGTTTGGTCAACACCCACCACCACATGGTGCAAAGTCTCACCCGTGCTGTGCCGGCGGTGCAAAACGCCGAGCTGTTCAGCTGGTTGCGCGGGCTTTACCCCATCTGGAGTGGCCTGACGCCGGAGATGGTGACGGTGTCGCACCAAGTGGCCATGGCCGAATTGTTGCTCAGTGGCTGCACCACCAGCAGCGATCATCACTACATCTACCCGAATGGCATCCGCCTGGACGACAGCATCGAAGCCGCACACCGAGTGGGACTGCGGTTTGTGGCCACGCGCGGCAGCATGAGTGTGGGACAACGCGAGGGAGGATTGCCCCCCGACCATGTGGTGGAGTCGGAGGAGGACATCCTGCGTGACACGCGCCGCTTGATTGAAACCTGGCATGACCCCTCCCGCGGCGCGCTGCTTCAAATTGCGGTGGCGCCCTGCTCGCCTTTCTCGGTCAGCCCCTCGCTCATGCGTGAGTCCGCCGCGTTGGCGCGTTCGTACGGTGTTCGCCTGCACACGCACCTGGCAGAAAACGACCACGACGTGGCCTACACCCGCGAGCGCTTCAACTGCACGCCGGCGGAGTATGCCGAGTCACTGGGATGGCTGGGTGATGATGTGTGGCATGCCCACTGTGTGAAGATCGACCCGACGGGCATGAAGCGCTTCGCCCACACTCGCACCGGGGTGGCCCACTGCCCCTGCAGCAACATGCGCCTGGCCAGTGGCATCCTGCCCTTGCGCGAGATGCTCGACTTGGGCGTGCCGGTGGGCTTGGGCGTGGACGGCAGTGCCAGCAACGATGCCGGGCACCTCTTGAACGAGGCACGCCAGGCCATGTTGCTGGCCCGCGTGCGGCGCAGCCTCGAGCCCATGGGGTGTGACACCGGGCCACAGGCCATGACGCCGCGCGACGCGCTGCGCCTGGCCACCCGAGGCGGCGCCGAGGTGCTGGGACGGTCCGATATTGGCCAGATCACGCCGGGCTGTTGTGCGGACTTTGCGCTGTACCGCCTCGACACGCTGGCGTTGGCTGGGGGTGCTGTGCACGACCCGGTGGGGGCGCTGTTGTTGTGCAGCAGTGGGCAAGCCGACATGACCCTGGTGCACGGCGAGGTCTTGGTGCGAGAGGGCCGCTTGACGCGTGTCGAGATCGAACCCCTGATTGCGCGCCACAATGCGCTGGCTCGCGAACTGGTGTCAGGCGTCAGCTAGGCATGAACCCGCAACAACTGGCGTGTGACCCGCGCCGTGGTGCAAGCCACTGGGGCAAGGGCTACCACGCATGTGGCATCAGGTGACACGACCGGGTGTGGGGCGAGACTGCAGCAACTGAGCCGCCACCGCCACCGCAATCACCTCGGGCTCTTTGCCGGCGATGCCGGGCAGGCCAATCGGACAGGTGATCCGATCGAGTTCTGCAGCCTCGAATCCTCTTGCCTCCAGCCGATGCTTGAAGGTGGCCCATTTGGTGGCGCTGCCAATCAAGCCCACAAACGCCAGATCGTTGTGCAGACGCTGACGCCGCAGACACGCGGCCACCACCTCCAGGTCTTCGGCGTGGCTGAAACTCATGATCAGCACCTGACTGCCAGGGGCCAAATCGTCCACGGCCGATTGCACCGGGTCCGAGTGCTCGGCATGCACATGAACGGGCAAGGGGTGGGGAAAGATTTCGTCGCGGCTGTCGATCCAGGTGATGTCAAAGGGCAATGCCGACAACACCTGAATCAGGGCCCGGCCCACGTGACCACCCCCAAAGAGTGCCACCGGTTGATGGTCCGCCTGCAGTCGCTCGACCTGCCGAGCCGCTTGTTCGGGCGTCAGCCGATCGCAGTGTTCAAACCGCAAGTGCACCACGCCGCCGCAACACTGGCCCAGGCTGGGTCCCAGGGGGTAGCGCAACACCAGGGATTCGTGGGTGGGTTGGCGCAACAAGGCGCGGGCTTCTTCAATCGCCTGGAATTCCAGGTGTCCACCGCCGATGGTGTTGATGACCTGGGTGGGGGTGACCGCCATCCAGGCCCCGGCCTCACGGGGAACAGAGCCCTGCGTGTGGTCCACCCGCACCAACACGAGGGCCGTCTGACCCAAGGACTCTTGCAACTGTGCTAACAGGCTTGGCATGAAGCGGTTGATCGGGTCGCCGTCTCAGCTCGCCAGATCAGCGCGCCAGATCAGCCTAACCCAGTTCAGGCACGAGCCTGGGCGCGCACGCGCTCGCACGCCAGCAAAATACGCTCCGGTGTGGCCGGCGCATCCAGGTGCGCGACGGTCTGGTGGTGGCCCACGGCCGCCACCGCATCTTTCAGGGCGAAGAAACTGGAGAGGGCCAACATCAGCGGCGGCTCGCCGGTTGCCTTGCTGTGGAACGGCGTGGGCTTGAGGTTGTAACCATCAAAGAGCGTGACATTGAAATGCTCGGGCACATCACCCGCCACCGGAATCTTGTAAGTGCTGGGTCCATGGGTGAGCAGCTTGCCCTGCTTATCCCAAATGCACTCTTCCATGGTGAGCCATCCCATGCCCTGCACATAGGCACCTTCAATCTGTCCCTTGTCAATCGCCGGGTTGATGCTCTTGCCCACATCGTGCACGATGTCCACGGCCTTGAGCCACCATTCACCGGTGCGCGTGTCTACCTCGACCTCGGACACCGAAGCGCCATAGCAGTAGTAGTAGAAGGCACGGCCATTGAGGGTGGTGAAGTCGTACTTGATCTCCGGGGTCATGTAGAACCCTGTGACGGACAGCCCCACGCGGTCCAGCCAGGCTTGGTGGGTCAGCTGGGCCCAGGGGACCGACTGGCCGCCACCGTGCACGGCGTTACCCGCGAAGGTGACATCGTGCTCCGCACAGCCCAGCAAACGAGCGGCCACCGGCTTCAAACGCTCGCGCATTTGTGCCGTGGCGTTCATGATGGCAGCGCCGTTGATGTCGGCACCGCTGGAGGCCGAGGTGGCCGAGGCATTGGGCACTTTTTGCGAGTCGGTGGCGGTGACACGCACTTGCTCAACGCTGATGCCCAGACCATCGGCGCACACCTGCGCCATCTTGGTGTTGAGACCCTGCCCCATCTCGGTGCCACCATGGTTGACGCTGACCGATCCGTCCATGTAGATCACGAGCAACGCCCCCCCCTGATTGAGGTGGGTGGCGGTGAAGCTGATGCCGAACTTGAGTGGCACCAGGGCCAGCCCACGTTTGCGGGTCTTGCTCTGGGCGTTGAAGGCCTGCACAGCGGCACGACGCTCGGCGTAGCGAGCTTGCGACTCGACCTGCGACATCACCTTGTCGCCCACCCAGTCCTCGATCAACTGGTTGTACTGGGTGGTCATGGTGTCGGGCGTGCCACTGAGTGCAGGGTCCTGGTAGAGGTTGAGCTTGCGCACCTCCAGCGGATCTTTCTTCAGGGTGGCGGCGATTTCATCCATCACCGTCTCGATGCCAAACATGCCCTGCGGCCCCCCGAAACCACGGAAGGCCGTGGCGCTTTGGGTGTTGGTCTTGCAGCGGTGGCTGATGAGTTTGAGCGCAGGGATGTGATAACAGTTGTCAATATGCAAGCAGGCGCGGTCGTTGACCGGCCCGGAGTAGTCGGTGCTGTAGCCGCAACGAGACATCAGCGTGATGTTGGCGCCTTGCACCCGACCGTTGTCGTCAAAGCCCACCTCATAGTCAATGCGGAAATCGTGGCGCTTGCCCGTGATCATCATGTCGTCGTCGCGGTTCACACGCAGCTTCACAGGCTTTTTGAGCTTGAACGCTGCCAGAGCGGCGCTCTGGCTGAAAATGCTGGCGTTGCCTTCCTTGCCCCCAAAGCCGCCGCCCATGCGACGGCAGATCACCTCCACGTCATGGGTGCTGAGGTTGAGCGCAGCGGCGGCTTCGCGCTGGTTGCCATCCGGGTGCTGGGTGGAACAGTACAACGTGAGTTGGCCGTCCTCACGCGGCACCGCGTAAGTGATCTGGCCTTCCAGGTAAAACTGCTCTTGTTGACCGGTGCGCACCGTGCCCTGAATTTTGTGTGGGGCGTTGGCAATGGCCGCCGCCGCGTCGCCTCGGGTGATGCCCTTGGCCGGCATCACAAAATTGCCCGCCTCCATGGCCTCTTCAATCGTGAGGATGGGCTTGAGTTCCTTGACCTGCACTTTGGCTTTGCTGGCTGCCTCACGGGCGTAGAGCATCTCACGCGCCACCACCACGGCCACCGCTTGACCCAGAAACTCCACCTTGCCATCGGCCAGAAAGGGATCGTCGTGGACGATCGGACCACAATTGTTTTCACCTGGGATATCCCGCGCGGTGAACACCGCCACCACACCATGCTCCCGGAGGATGGCGGCACGGTCGATGCCTTCGCCGATCAACTCACCGTGTGCGACGGGTGACATCACCAAGGCAGCGTAAAGGGTTCCTGCCAACTCAGGGATGTCGTCGGTGTAAGTGGCACCACCGGTCACGTGCAGGTGTGCCGATTCGTGCACCACCTCGGTGCCTTGCTGGACATGGGAGACTGGCAGCAGATTTTTCAGATTCAGGGGCGCATTCATGGTTGTCTCCCTTACTGTTCAATGAACTCAAGCACCAGGTTGCGAGCCACCAACGAGCGGTAAGCCCAGGTAGCGCGCAATCCATCCCGTGCGGTGAAGCTGGCCGCAATGGCCGCGTCCAGGTCGGCCGCCTGCACATCAGCCGGCGTTTTCCCTTCCAGCACCGCCTCGAGCTTGGGGGCACGGCACGGCGCCGGGGCCAGGCCGTTGTAGGCCAGTTTCACGCCCGACAACTTGCCACCTTGCAGGCGGTAGGTGATGGCCGAGCAGGTGGCTGAAATATCCTGCTCGAAGCGCTTGCTGACCTTGTGCGCGCGAAACACCTGCCCCGCGGCCGGCTTGGGCAACTCGATGGCCTCGATGAACTCGCCGGGCTGCAACTGGTTGGTTTTTTGCCCGGTGTAAAACTGATCGAGCGCCAATTGGCGGGTCTTGTTGCCGCGGCGCAGCACGAGCGTGGCCCCCAGCGCCATGAGACAGGGCATCGAGTCGCCGATGGGCGAGCCGTTGGCGATGTTGCCGGCCAAGGTGGCCGTGGAGCGGATGGGCGGTGAGCCAAAGCGGCGCAACACCTCGGCAAAGTCGGGGTACACCGGCGCCACCAGGGTCAGCACACGCTCCAGTGACACCGCCGCCCCAATGCGCCACCCTTGAGCCGTTGCATCGATGCGCTGCAATTCGGGCACCAAGCCGAGGTACACGATGTGCTCAGGTCGCGAGAACTGCTTGTTGACCTGCAAACCAATCTCGGTGCTGCCCGCCAGCAAAGTCGCCCGGGGATGTTCAACCAGGTAATGCGCCACCTCGGCCAGTGTGGCGGGAGATACAAACTCATTGCCCTTGCGGGTGCGTACCACGGGCTGCACGATGATGTCGCCCTCCAGGCTCAGCGTGGGCTGGGTGTCACGACGAATTTCCTTCAAGAGCGCAATGTCGGCGCTGTCGTCAATCTTGAGTGCCGCCCCAGCCTGGCAGGCTTGCTGCGCAGCATCGACGATGGGCTTGTAGCCCGTGCAACGGCAGAGGTTGCCACTCAGCGTGTCGTTGATGGTCTGGCGGTCCGGGCTGGTATTGCGTTGCACCAGGTTGACCAGGCTCATCACAATGCCAGGTGTACAAAAACCGCACTGCGACCCATGGCAGCTCACCATGGCCTGCTGGACCGGATGCAGAGTGCCGTCTGCGCGTTGCAGACTTTCTACCGTTTTCACCGACTTGCCATCCAGGGTGGGCAGCAATTGCAAACAGCTGTTGACGGCGACGTAGTCCACACCAGTCGCGGTGTCGTTGAGGCTACCGACCATGACCACACAAGCGCCGCAATCGCCTTCGGCACACCCCTCTTTGGTACCCGTGCGGTGCATTTGTTCGCGCAGATAGTCCAACACCGTGGTCGTGCGACGCTCGCCGCGTGCCTCCACGATGTGGCCGTCAAGCACGAAGCGAACTGTGTTAGTGACCTGGGTCATGATGAACAAAATTATGGTAAAAACGGGGCTGGCAAAAATTGTATACAGATTCGTCCCAACCCGACTGCTCATAATACCTCCGTTCTCGCCAGATCGCCCCCCTGACTGCCCTGTTGCGGCTCATCGATGCCCCAATCGGGTGCAGGTAACGTGGCACCAAACTTGCACGGATTTATTAGATTCTGTCCCTGTCAACACTGGAGTTATTTCATGACCAAGCGTTCTTTTTTGCAAGCTGGCGTTGCTGCTACCTTGTCCCTGGCCTGCGGCGTCGCCTCGGCCCAAATGACCCCCATCAAGTTTCAGTTGGACTGGCGCTTTGAAGGTCCCTCCGCGCTATTCTTGTTGCCTGTGGCCAAGGGCTATTTCAAGGACGCCAAGTTGGACGTGACGGTCGACGCTGGCAACGGCTCCGGGGGGGCGGTGACCCGCGTCGCCTCCGGCACCTACGACCTGGGCTTTGCCGATCTGGCCGCGTTGATGGAATTCCATGCCAACAACCCGGACGCGCCCAACAAGCCCGTCGCCATCATGGTGGTCTACAACAACACGCCTGCCTCGGTCATGGCGCTCAAAAAGTCCGGTATCAAGACCCCCGCCGACCTGGCCGGCAAGAAGATGGGCGCCCCGGTGTTTGACGCGGGCCGCCGTGCTTTCCCCATCTTCGCCAAAGCCAACGGCGTGAGCAACGTGACCTGGACCGCCATGGACCCGCCGCTGCGCGAAACCATGCTGGTGCGCGGCGATGTCGACGCGATCACCGGGTTCACCTTCACCTCGTTGCTCAACATTGAGGCCCGCGGTGTCAAGGCCGAGGACGTGGTCGTGCTGCAATACCCCGACTACGGCGTGAAGCTGTATGGCAACGTGATCATCGCCACCCCCAAGATCCTGAAGGAAAACCCGGCGGCCGTGAAAGCCTTCCTCAGCGCCTTCACCAAGGGCGTGAAGGACGTGATCACCGAGCCGGCTGCGGCCATCGAGGCGGTGAAAGCGCGTGACGGGATCATCAACACCGAACTGGAAACCCGCCGCCTGAAGCTGGCCATCGACACGGTGATCAACAGCGCTGATGCGCGTGCCGAGGGCTTTGGTCAACTCAACGGCCCCCGCCTGTCGTTGATGGCAAGCCAGGTGTCGGACGCCTTCAACACCAAAACCCGCATCAACCCGGATAACGTGTGGAACGGTTCGTTCCTGCCCACTGCCAAAGAGCTCGACATCCTGCCCAAGCCTAAGAAATAAATGTCAGACGCTTTCGTCGATTTCCAAAACGTCTGGCTGGCCTACAACGACGAACTGCTCTCACAAGGGCAGTTCGCCGTCGAGGACATTTCGCTGCAAGTGCGCCAAGGCGAGTTCATCGCCATCGTGGGGCCCTCGGGGTGCGGCAAATCCACCTTCATGAAGCTCACGACCGGACTCAAACGTCCGAGCAAAGGCAGCATTCATGTGGACGGCCAACCCGTCAATGGGCCCTTGAAAATCAGTGGCATGGCGTTTCAGGCGCCCTCGCTGCTGCCTTGGCGCACCACCCTGGACAACGTGTTGTTGCCGCTGGAAATCGTCGAGCCCTACCGCTCGCAGTTCAACTCGCGCAAGGCAGAGTTCGAGGCCCGCGCCATTGACCTGCTGAAAAGCGTGGGCCTGCATGGCTACGAGCGCAAGTTTCCCTGGCAACTCTCGGGTGGCATGCAGCAGCGCGCGAGCATCTGCCGCGCCCTCATCCATGAGCCCAAGATGCTGTTGCTTGACGAGCCCTTTGGCGCGCTCGATGCATTCACCCGCGAAGAGCTGTGGTGCACCCTGCGCGACCTGTGGACCGAGAAGCGGTTCAACGTCATCCTGGTCACCCACGATCTGCGCGAGTCGGTATTCCTGGCCGACACCGTGTATGTCATGAGCAAGAGCCCGGGCCGCTTTGTGGTGCGCCGAGAGATCGATCTGCCGCGTCCGCGCGACCTGGAAATTACTTACACCGCGCAGTTCACCGACATCGTCCATGAATTGCGCGGCCATATCGGCGCCATGCGCCGCTCCGGCACCCCCTTGCAGCAGTGAACCTCATGAACTCCAAACAGATCGAACGCTGGTCCCCTTGGCTGCTCATGGTCGCCACTTTGCTCCTGTGGCAGTTGCTGTGCAGTGCGTTTCAGGTGTCCGAGTTTGTGTTCCCCAGCCCGGTGCGCATTGGCGAGCAACTGATTGAGTTCCGGGGCGTCATTGCCGCGCACGCCTGGCGCACCTACTGGGTCACCATGGCGGGCTTTGGCCTGGCCATCGTGGTGGGTGTGTTGCTGGGCTTTGTGATTGGCAGTTCACGACTGGCGTATGCAGCGGTGTACCCGCTCATGACGGCTTTCAACGCCCTGCCTAAGGCGGCCTTTGTGCCCATCCTGGTTGTGTGGTTTGGCATCGGCATCGGTCCGGCCATTCTCACCGCCTTTCTGATCAGCTTCTTCCCCATCATGGTCAACATCGCGACCGGTCTGGCTACACTCGAGCCCGAACTCGAAGACGTGTTGCGGGTGCTGGGTGCCAAACGCTGGGATGTGCTGGTCAAGGTAGGACTGCCCCGCTCCATGCCCTATTTCTACGGTTCACTCAAGGTGGCCATCACGCTGGCTTTTGTGGGTACCACCGTGTCCGAGATGACGGCGGCCAACGAGGGCATCGGCTACCTCCTCATCTCGGCCGGGTCGGCCATGCAGATGGGCTTGGCCTTTGGCGGCCTGGTGGTGGTGGGCGCCATGGCCATGGTGATGTACGAACTCTTCAGCTACATCGAAAAACACACGACCGCCTGGGCTCACCGCAGCAGCCAGAACGGCTGAGCCGGTAAATGAAAACCTAATAACACCTCTTTGGGCAGTCTCTTTCACTATCGATGTAGAGGGAAGTTGCTAGATATCTCCCGCATCTGATTTGGCTCATACTGAGACCTCGAAATGCCGGCGAAAGTCCGGATCGGCTCGTCATTTGCTCAGGTAAAGATATCCATGACTTCCAACGACTCGGCCCTTCCCAAGGCCTCTGGCGCCCCCAATGCCCAGGATGTGGTTTTTCTGATCTTCATGGTTTTTGTCGTGATCGCGGTCATCTGGCTGGGGCGGTTCAATTTCAAGGAAGGCCTGCAACTCGAGGACACCAAACGCAACGGCGAAGCCTGGGTGGCGTGGCTCACCGAGACCGGCACCAAGCGCATGGAAGCGGGCTATGAGCCCAGCGCCTGTGCCGGCGGCGTCAAGCCTGAAAAACAGGCCGAGGGCGCCCAAGCCGAGAGCAAAGCGGCTGGCACCTGGGGGGCCTGCCTGGCGCACATTCAATCTGCCTCCGAGCTCAAGGGCCTCATCAACCCCTTCCTGGACAAACCCCTGCATATGGTCGAGAAGTGCGACAAGTCAGACCTGTCGACTCGGGGTGCCATCAGTCTCAGCAACCTGGTGTCCACCCCTCTGGGTTCGGCGGTCCCCATGGTGTTAAGCCCCTTGAAAGAAGGTGATGCCATCGACGGCAAGTTGCAAATCCGTGTAACGGTCTGCGACAAAGGCGGCTATCCCATCAAAATTGGCGAACTTGAGTTCTGAGGACTGACATGGACAACACCCATCAAACCCCAGCCTCCAGCGGAAAGACGCTGAGAACCCAGTTCATCGCCAACCTCGATGTGGAGGAGTTGCTCGGTCAGAAAAAAAAGGCCGAGATCTCGCGTGACTTGCCATTACGCAAGTGGCTCTACTCCTGGCTGCTCGACCCCAACATTCCCGGCAACAAGCAAAAGCAGTTTGACAAATGGCTGGCCATTCTGATTGTGGCCAACCTGTTCACCCTGGTGTTTGAGCAAGTCCCGGCCATTTTTGAGCCCAACAAGCAATTCTTCCATTACTTCGATGTTTTCTCGGTCATAGTCTTCACCATCGAGTACGCCCTTCGCTTTTACCTCGCACCAGAGGACGAAGAGTTCAAAAAGAAACGCAACGCCCGGCTGGGCTTTGTCACCAGTCCGTTTGCCATCATCGATTTGCTGGCGATTGCGCCCTTTTACCTGCAAGCCCTGCTGCCCGTCGATTTGCGCGTGCTGCGTTTTTTGCGCTTGCTGCGGATCCTCAAGCTGTTTCGAATCATCATCCCAGCTTACCGGGAGTACATGAGGCTGAACGAAGGGCGCACCTTCCGTCAACGCATGCACGCCCTGGTGTTTCCCAGCAAATACAGTGGCGGTCTGCATGAGCTGTTCGACATCTTCATTGCCGGCTGGGTGTTGCTGTCAGTGGTATCGGTCATTATGGAATCTGTGGACAGCATCCACTACGTGTTGAATCTGCAATTTGTGGTGCTGGATTCGATCGCGGTGGCCATCTTCACCCTGGAATATGTGATGCGGCTTTACTGCTGTGTCGAGGATCCCAAATACCAGGGCGCATTCGCAGGTCGATACAACCAGGCCAAGCAGCCCTACACCATCATCGACTTCCTGGCCATCTTGCCCTTTTACCTGGAAGTCTTTCTTCATCACCTGTTCGATTTGCGTTTTCTGCGGATCTTCCGTCTCGCGCGTCTGCTCAAACTCACCCGCAACAGCGAAGCCACCACCGTGCTGTTCCGGGTGATCACCCGTGAATGGCCCATCATGAGTGCGGCCTCTTTCATCATGGTCCTGTTGCTGATCCTGACGGCCAGCCTGGGCTATTTGCTCGAGCACGACGCGCAGCCCGAGAAATTCGAGAACATCCCCCAGTCCATTTACTGGGCGGTCATCACTTTGGCCTCGGTGGGCTACGGCGACATTTCGCCTGTGACCCCCTGGGGGCGAGTCGTCACCTCGGTACTGGCCCTGTTGGGCATCGGCATTTTTGCCATCCCCGCGGCCTTGCTGGCCTCGGCGTTCAGCGATGAATTGATCAAGCAACGCGAAGGCTTGAAGGCCGATCTATTCAAAATCCTCAAGGACGGCAAAATTGAAGAGAAAGAAATTCAATTCATCCGCGATGAGGCCAAGCGTCTGCATTTGAGTGTGGCCGAAATCAACGCCCTGATCGATCAGGTGATCAAGGACAAGGAGATTGAAGACAACCTAAAGGCGCTTCCGATCCACATGATTGCGCAGCGTCCCGCCCATGCCATTGAGTATTTCAAGACCTGCATCAGCGAAATTCGTCAAATCGAAATGCACATGACGGCAGGCGACTTTGAAAAGACTGCCCAGGAACTGGACCGCTTGACCGAGAGCGAGTTGCAGTTATGGCGCCAGATTCAAGGCAAGGCCTGATCAAGCCAGAGCAGGCTCTTCAGGGGGGAGCAGATCGGAGGGGGCGGGCTGTGCGCTCCGGGTCAAGGGCTCATGCGGTCGCGCCGCGCCAAGCTGGGGAACAGCCGGGTCCAGAGCACAGCCACCACCACCGTGCCGATGCCCCCCACCAGCGCAGCCGCCACCGGCCCCATCCAGGCTGCGGTGGCGCCCGACTCGAATTCACCCAATTGGTTGCTGGCCCCGATGAAAATCGTGCTGACCGCACTGACCCGCCCACGCATCTCGTCGGGCGTTTCCAACTGCATCAGGGTCTGACGGACCACCACGCTCACCATGTCGAAAGCCCCGCTGAACACCAGCGCCAGCATGGACAGCCAGAACACGGTTGACACCGCAAACACCGCGATAGACACCCCAAACAAGCCCACGGAGACCATCAGCCAGCGGCCCACGCGTCGCTGCAAGGGCCACCGCGTCAACACCAGGGACATGATCAGGGCGCCCGCAGCCGGCGACGCGCGCAACAAACCCAAACCCCAGGGCCCTACCTCCAAAATGTCTTTGGCATAGATGGGCAGCAAGGCGGTGGCACCGCCCAGCAACACCGCGAACAAATCCAGCGAGAAGCCGCCCAGCAGCACTTTGTTGTGCCAGACAAAGCGTACGCCGGCCAGCACGGACGTCACTGTCATGGGCTCGGGAACCGCCTGACGGTGCGGTAAAGACAAGCGCATCAAGGCCAGACAGGCCACCAGCAAGAGTGCCAGGCTCAGCGCATACACCACATCGGCCCCCAGCGCAAAGACGAACCCACCCAGCGCCGGTCCCCCCAGAATGGCCGCCTGCAAACCCGCCGAACTGAACGCCATGGCACGCGGCAACAGACTCGGCGACACCAGCGCCGGCAGCAGTGCCTGTGAGGCCGGCATTTGAAAGGCGCGAATTGCCCCCATCACCAGCGACAACCACAGCAACAGGTCGCGGCTGAGGTCGTCCGCCCAGGTGGCCTGCAACAAGACAGCCGCCACCAGCGCCTGCCCGAGCAGACAGACCACGATGATGCGCCCCCGAGGCCAGCGGTCGGCCACATGCCCTGCCAGCAACGCAAGTAGCAAGGCGGGAACAAACTGGACCAGGCCGACCAGCCCCAGATCCCAGGCACTTGAGGTGAGTTCATACATGTGCCAGGCCATCGCCACCATGAGCATTTGCGTGGCCATGGCGCCCGCGACACGGGACAGCCAGTAACGAAAAAACCGCCGCTCCCGGATCAGGTCGCCCAGGGTACTGGCGTGGTGTGGGGTCAACGCAGGGCCTTCCAGCAGCGCACCAACCCCAGGCGCTGCTGAGACCACCAACCGCGACCGTAATCGCGCCCCTCCTCGACCTGATCACGGATCCCGGTGGGGGGCACGTGGGCATCAAAACGGGCCGTCCCACAGAGCATGTCCCACCAGGGCAAGAGCACGCCAAAATTGTGACCCCCGAGCACCCCGGATGACGTCTCGTGTCCCAGGCCGATGGCGTGATGCAGGCGGTGAAAACGCGGACTGACCCACAGTCGCTCACCCCATCGGCCAAAATTGCAGCGCAGATTGGCGTGATGAAAACTCTCACTCAGTTGGGTCAAGACGATGAGGGTCACGAACTGTCCAGGCCCCATGCCGATGACCTGTGCCACCACCACCCAAATCACCGCGTGAATCAGGTCGTCGAGCACGTGGTTGCGGTTGTCGCTCCACATCGTCATCTGCCGCTGCGAATGATGCACCGCGTGCAAGGCCCACCACCACGACCAGTGATGCTGGGCCCGATGCAGGCCATAGGCCAGTGCATCGAACACCACCAGATACAGCACAAAGGTCACCCAGGGAATATCGGTGACGCCAGGCCACAAGGCATCCAGGTGCCAGGTGCCCAGGCCCTGGCTGCGCAGCGCGCCCAACACGCGTTGAAGGAGGGGGTCCAACAGAAAAAACAGAACCAGTCGGAACAGACCCAGGCGGTGAATCAGGGTGTAGAGGATGTCGGTTCGCACAGCGGCCTTGTCGACCACCGGTTCAACCGCACGCCAACGCTCCAGTGGCCTGAGCAGCAGCACCATGATGAGCAGTTGCAACACCCCCACCATGAACCAGCCCGTGGCGTCAAAGGCCTGCTCCAGAATGCCCCCGAAGCCGAGACCGAAGGCCAGTGGCTGCACCACCGATTGAAACAAGGCGTCCTGCAGGACGGCCCAACCATCCAAGAACCATTCCATCATCAAGCTCCGTGCCGCACTGTCCACTGCTGGAATTGCGGATGCTCTCGCAAGGTGCGAAAACAAAACCCTTTCTGCTGCAAACCTTGGACCAAGGGCTCCAACACCGCCGGGGCCCAGGGATCCTGACGCGACCAGATACCCAGGTGAGCCATCAGAATATCGCCAGGACGGATGCGCTCCAGCGATTGTCGCAACAACTGGGCATTGGGGTAACGATCGCTGGGCAATTCGTCGCCCAGAAAACCCGCGGGCGACCAGCCAATGTGAGCATAGCCACAGGCCTTGGCGGCGCGCAGGAGTGCGGGGGAGGTCTTGCCGCCGGGCGCGCGGTACACGGGCAAGGCAGGCACGCCCGTCACAACTTGCAGGCGCTCGCGCGCCCGGTTGATGTCGGCGCAATAGTCCTCAGCCGTCCAGCGCAGCCGTTGCCCCTTGCGGGGGCCGGCACTGGGTCGAACGTCAAAGCGGCCCTCTGGCGCGTCGGCCAGCCAATAGACATGATCGTGGGTATGAGAGGCGAACGCATGGCCCTCGCGCGCCCGTGCTTGCCACCACGGCGCCCAGTGGTTGCCCAACGAGCCATCGCCTGTTTGGGTGGGTTCGTGGGCCGCAAAAAACGTCGCCTTGACCTGGTGGCGCTGCAACACCTCGGCAATCAGGGGCGCCACACCCATGTGCCCGGTATCGAAGGTGAGATACACCGGTTTCTGACACGGTGTGGCAGGCGTGGCGGGCGAGGCAGGCGTGTCGGGGGGTGAAGAGGGGTTGGCCCAGCCCACGAGGGGGTGGAGCGCGATGCACACGACCAGACAGGACAGCAGACGGGTCATCACCCCGGTCAGCCCGCCCTGTCCATGGCTTCGATCACTGTCGCTTGGCATGCTCGAGGGTCCAGATACCGTGCGGCGATTTGCCCACCCGGACCTGTCGCACCAGGCGCCCGGTGGCCAAATCGATCACACTCATTTTTTGAATCCACCGTGAGGACACCAGCAGCAGACGTCCATCGGCCGTGACCTCCATGCAATCCGGTCCGCCCGGCGCCTTGAAACTGCCCACCACCTCCAGCGTCTGAAGATCAATCTTGCTGATGGTATTGGCCACTCGGTTGCTCACCAGCACATGCCGACCATCGCCCAGGGCACGGAAGGCATGGGCTCCTTCTCCGGTGAGAATGCTCTTGACCAGGCGCGCGGGCTGAACCGAGATATCGAACACTTGCACCTCGCGGCCACCGGTCATCCCCACCAGCAACAAACGGTCATCGGCGGTGCCGAACACATCAGCGGGCAGGGAGCCCGTCTTGACGCGCCACTTGATGGTCTGGGTGGCCAGGTCGACCGCCACCAATTCATCACTGTCTTGCATGGTCGTGTAGACCGTGGTGCTGTTGCTGTCGATCCAGAGGTGGCTGGGTGTTTTGGCGGACGGTATGCGCTTGGCCAGGGTGAGGTTGCTGCCGTCCCACCGGTACAGGTCGATATGGTTGAGGCGGTTGGCCACCGTGACCAGCCACTTCATGTCGGGCGAGAAGCGCAGATGGTAGGGGTCGATGATGTTGCGCACCACCCGCTGGACTTCGGCGGTGCGGGGGTCGATGAAGGTGAGCGAGTCGTTGGCGGCGTTGGCCACAATCACCGATTTTTCGTCCGGGGTCAGGTAGAGATGATGCGGCTCCTTGCCGGTGGGGATGCGCCGCGTCACGCTCCAGCTGTCGGGATCGATGACGTGGATGTTGGCATCTTGCGAATTGAGCACAAAAATGGGGGGGCGGGCTGCATGTGCTGATAAACCCAACAAGGCCAGCGCCCCTAAAACCGTCGCCAGACGTCGCCGCAAAATCCTAAGTCTCATCACCCCGCACCATTGAGTTCCCGTCATGACGCCCAGTGTAACGGCTGTGACGCCAGAAACCCGACCTGCAACCGTGCTGTCAGCCCGGCCAGTAAGATTTCATGATGGCATGGATCAACATCAACGGGGTGTCACTGGAAGTCGAGCGTATCAACGGGGGCAGTCCGCCAGGACGTGCGCCCCTGGTGTTTTTGCACGAAGGCTTGGGCTCGGTGGCGCAATGGACCAGCCGCGAAGGCGACTGGCCCCGCGCGGTGTGCACGGCCTGCGAGCGCGATGGCCTGGTGTATTCGCGTCGCGGCTATGGTCGATCCGACCCGATTCCTGATGTACGAGGCGCCAACCGGCATGGCCCCGATTACATGCACCGCGAAGCGTTGATGGTATTGCCAGCCCTGCTACAGACCCTGGGGCTGCAACAGCCCGTGCTGCTCGGGCACTCCGATGGCGGCACCATTGCGTTGCTTCACGCCTCGCAGCACCCGGTGTCGGCCTGTGTGGTCATGGCGCCGCATGTCATGGTGGAGTCCATCTCGATTGAAGCCATCACCGCGGCCCGTGAGGCATACCTCCAGGGCAACTTGCGCGAGCGCCTCCGTCGCTACCACGACGATGTGGACAGTGCATTCTGGCAGTGGAACGATGTCTGGTTGTCGTCTGAGTTTCGATCTTTTGACATCCGGCAAGACTGCCGACGCATCAGCGCTCCGGTGCTGGCCATTCAGGGACGCCAAGACCCGTACGGCACGCTTCAGCAGATCGAGGACATTCGCCCCGACCACGGGCGCATTGAACGACTGGTGCT
>JACCDP011077945.1_pt1 | contig 36032 bp, 34 predicted proteins | sample 7445841 | NCBI WGS metagenome assembly JACCDP01 (sample SAMN15323441, study PRJNA562643) | freshwater metagenome | isolation source: river surface water | place: USA:Blue River Watershed | collected 2017-08-17 | reverse complement strand
TGCAAAAAAGAACAGTGCTATCAGATAGCGTACCAGCCAGGAATTGCTGTGATCTTGCATGAAAAAGGAAAGATGTCGAAGATTTTCGGTAAGACGGACAATCATCAGCAAGGATTTCAGGGCTCAGCACACCTGAGCAGAGTAGATCAAGGAATGAGTTGCGTTCCTGAGCGCACTGGCTTGAAAGCTTTTCTGATTGAAATGCGCGGCAAGAGGCAGATGAGTTAGTCAGCAAAGCGAGAAAAAAATTTCCTTGCTGGCTGAAGAAGAATGAAGAAACCTCGATTCCGGAGCGAAAAAAACAATGCCCCGACAAAGCGGGGCATTGTTCGAAAAAAACGGATTCTCAGTTCAATGCTTGAACTCAACGATGATGGCTTCCACATCCGCTTTGGCGGACAGATGCTCATGCTCCGTCGCCGGACGAACGAACGCATCACCGGCCTTCAGCTTGGGGCCTTCTTTCATGCTGCCATCCGGCATTTTGTAGCTCAGGGGCTGGCCGGACTTGAGTACGTAGACCGCCACATGCGGATGCGTATGCATTGGACAGCTCTCGCCTTTCTTCTGGATGAAATGCAGCACGCGCGCTTTGTCATCCTCGGCAAGAATATGAAAGTTTTTCGGACAAGCAGTCACTGCATCGACGGCGGATGCTGACACGCTGATCAGAGACAGGGCGGCGAAAAGCAAGGCATTTTTCTTATTCATTATGGCTCCTTTGTGTGAGTGAACTACCCGGCGTCACGGACATCAAGTCCGCTGAAAGATAAACCGCCATCCGGCTGGCAGAATGTCTTGCGAAACATACTAATGCGCCGAACAGTCAGGATCAAATCGTTTTCTTTTTGACACCGACTTTCAAATCAAACTGCGTTGGCGGAACCGAAGAACGCCTGAATTACAATCAGCGCTCAACCTCGGAGAGCTTGTCATGATCGACCATCTGGACCACCTGGTGCTGACCACCTCGCGCGAGCAAGCGTGCATTCATTTTTATACCGACGTGCTGGGCATGCAGCTGGAGACATTTACCGCTGGCGATCCGCCCGCCGACAGAAAGGCCTTCAAGTTCGGCAATCAGAAGATCAATCTGCATATTCAGGGCGCCGAATTCGAACCCAAGGCGCATCTTCCGGTGCCCGGCTCTCAGGATCTTTGCTTCATTGCGTCGATACCGCTCGCACAGGTGATGCAACGCCTGCATCAGGCAGGATGGCCGGTTATTGAGGGCCCCGTGTTTCGAACCGGAGCGACCGGCAAAATTCATTCCGTGTATGTGCGGGATCCGGACTTGAATTTGATCGAGATTTCGGAGCCAGCGTGATGCAATGTGACCATCCTTACTATCGACCTGTCGATACCAGCGCCGCCCGATCATGATGACGCAATCACTGATTTTGCATAACTACTTCCGCAGCTCGGCGGCGTATCGCGTCAGGATTGCGATGAACCTCAAGGGTCTGAACTACCAGTACCTGCCGGTTCATCTGACCCGCGACGGCGGCATGCAGTTCAAGGAAGCCTTCACCTCGCTCAATCCGCAGCAGTTGGTGCCATTGCTCGATGATGAAGGATTCCAGCTCAGTCAGTCGCTGGCCATCATTGAGTATCTCGATGAAAAATTCCCCGCAGTCCGGCTGATACCAGAAGGGCTTCAAGAGCGGGCGCGAGTACGGCAGATCGCGCTGACGATCTCCTGCGACATACACCCACTGCAGAACCTGCGGGTACTGAAGTATCTGACCGGCACGCTGGGCGTATCGGAAGAGCACAAGAATGAATGGATACGGCACTGGATAGCAACAGGACTGGAGGCACTGGAAGCCGACCTCACCCGCTCTTCCATGCGCGGACGCTTCTGTGTCGGCGACACACCGACCCTGGCTGACTGCGCTCTGGTGCCTCAGATGTTCAGTGCCGCACGCTTCAATGTCGATACGGCTCCCTATCCGACACTGCGTGCCATCTGCCAAGCATGCGAAGATAGGCCCGACATCGCTGCAGCTCATCCTGCGCGCCAGGTGGATTCTGAATAACCCGACAGACCAACAGACCGATAGAGAACAACGAGCCCGCCCTGAAGCCGGCGCACTTGGCAGGACTGGCGGGCTGGCGTCGTCGCGATACATTCTGCGCTCTGCGAGCTTTTCAATCCAAAAATTGGCTAGGGGCGCAAGGCAGTAAATGCTCTGAATAGCTTCGATACGCGAGCTGGTATTCCTTTTCCCGTGGGGCAGCTTTGCGAATGGCGAGATCAGTCAGGGGAGTGATGGTGTAAAAAATTTGGCTGATGGTGTTAGACGGTGAAATTCACCACCAGAATGCCGCGCTTTGCCGATTGCGGCTGAGAAGCCCCGAAAGCAAAAAACCCGCAGATCACTAGGATTCATGCGGGTTCTGAGCGTTGCTGAGTACTACTAGAGGTGTATCTGGCGGTGGGGGTAGTCATGCCCCAAATCGTCTCAGGCCGCTTCCCTAGTAGCAGTGAATTTTGCTGGGAATTCTTCCGTTAAAAGTCATTAACTAAGTCCGCATTCCCGCAAGCCTACGCAGCACCTCCCCATGCAAAGTGGTCTTGTACGAACAGGGAATAACAGAGAATTAAATTTCTCTAATTAGCCTAATCAACAGCCCAACCCAAACTCTGTCGCGACGCAAGCATTGCGAAGCTGCCGGTCAGTCGTCGCCCCGCCGATCCAGACCAACGATCATTCCACGAATGACCCCAGCCTGCTGGGCGAGCGGAAACGTTGCTCCCGAGCCAATTCGTAGGGGAGCGTTGCCTTAGTGAAAAGTATGGACAAGGTTCTGATTCAGGTAACTTTAAGTTAAATGCTGCTGGCAATATGGGCCCCAATTGCATCTGTGTTAAATGCTGACTATCATATGGAGACAAAACTACTCCATATGTGAGGCACCGAATAACATGGACGCACAGGAAGAATCGTCAAACCCGCAAGCTCGGGCAGGCCGGTACATACGCCAGCCAACTGGCTACCGGGCCTTTATGCCGGCTCCACTACCGCCACAGCCACCCCTGAATTTGGCTGGGGACATCGCTGCGTTGTTGTCCGCAGCCGACCGGGCCCTCGGCCGCTTGGATGGGTCGGTTCTAACGCTACCTAATCCGGACCTTTTCGTCTTCATGTACGTCCGCAAAGAGGCTGTGCTTTCAAGCCAAATTGAGGGCACGCAGAGCTCACTGCAAGATCTGTTGGCTGCCGAAGCTGAACTATTCGATCTGGGTCTGCCTAGGGATGTGGATGAGGTACTGAACTATGTGCGCGCGATGAATCACGGCTTGCGCCGTCTGGTCGAGTTACCCGTGTCTGTACGCCTGATCCGCGAGATTCATTCGCAGCTGCTCAAAGACGTGCGCGGTGGCCGCCTTCAGCCTGGCGAGCTGCGGACCAGCCAAAACTGGATAGGTCCGGCCGGCTGCACCTTGGCTACCGCAACCTTTGTACCGCCGCCACATCATGAAGTACCGCAAGCGCTGAGCGACCTTGAACGATACTTGCATGAAAACGACAGCCTGCCACCACTGATCAAAATTGCACTAGCTCATGTGCAATTCGAGACTATCCACCCATTCTTGGACGGCAACGGCCGAGTAGGTCGATTGCTGATCACCTTTTTGCTGACCGAGCGTGGCGTTCTCCACAAGCCTGTGCTGTACCTATCCCATTATTTCAAACAGCACCGCCAAGCCTACTATGAGCATCTGCAAGCCGTGCGTGACCGCGGAGACTGGGAGGGGTGGCTGATTTTCTTCCTGCGCGGTGTCATAGCTGTCGCAGGAGAAGCCGCTAGTACTGCGCGAAATATCCTCCAGCTACGTGAGCAGCATCGGGCGACTATCACCGAGCACTTAGGCCGATCGGCAGGCAATGGCCACAGGGTGTTGGAGTCTCTCTTTGACCACCCCATCGTTTCGGTAGCGGATGTGCAGCGACAGACAAACACTACCTTTGCCGCAGCCAACACCTTGGTGGCGCGATTGGTGAAGCATGGGATTTTGCATGAAATGACTGGTTATGCTCGAAACCGACGGTTCCGGTATGCAGACTATATCGCATTGTTCAATGATTCTCACAACGGGGGTATGTACTAAAGGCGTAGACTTTCCAGTCAAGTAGACAAGTTAGAAGTAGAGATTTCGGCGTTACCCACCCTCGGCAGATACACCAGCGGCGGCCGGTTACCGAGGGACTTGTAAGCGCGCACGACGTAATAGTCCACGCGCCAATCTTCCAGAATCTGCTGCGCTTGCTCGAGTGAATCAAACAGCCACGCATGGAGTACTTCTTGCCGCACACTGCGGTTAAACCGTTCAATGAACGCATTCTGGTTCGGCTTGCCCGGCTGGATATAGCGCAATTCAATACCTTGCTGCTCGGCCCAACTGATGAACTTCGCTGATGTCATCTCAGGACAATTGTCCATTCGGATCGCCTGCGGCCCACCATAGAATTCGATGAGTTCATTCATGACTTGCAGCAGTCGGGTCGATGGAATTGAACTGCCGCATTCGATCCGTAGGACTTCCCGATTCCCTTCGTCGATCACATTCAGTAAACGGAATCTGCGACCGTCATACAGCGTGTCATGCATGAAGTCCAACGCCCACATCTGGTTGACGGCCTCCGGGGCAACCAACGGTTGACGCTCGCGGGTGATCACCCGCTTCGTCCGGCGAGGCAGGTTCAATTTCATGCTGCAGTACACTCGATGCACGCGCTTATGGTTCCATAGGTGGCCTGGATCGCGCAGCCGCTGGAACGAGCTTTCGTTCGGTCAATATGTTAGTTGCGAGAATATGCTGAATAATTTTTATATTTTGATGGGGTTAATTTTTCTTTTTACCTTTAGGCAGTTCCCGCCTCTCTGTAGGATTATTTTGCAGAGACGCTGATAATTGCTACCTTCTCTTTGATAAGGGCTTAAAATCTTTAATTCGAATAAAAATTAGAAATAAAATGATAGGAAACTTTGAGTTTATTTTTTACTTCACGGCGTATACATCAATACGAGCATATCCTCCGTCTTTACTCATTCGCAGTACCTTATAGTTGTTTATAGCTTGTACGCCATTCAGATAGTCGTACTTCTTCGATGAGGTTCTGAATGTTGGGGTTGCTACAAAATACCAACCATCCTCTGCAGTCATTTCCTCCCCCTTTTTTAATTTTTCGATACTTTGTTCACTGTGCTTTAGAACGCCGTTGTAGCTTATAAAAATCGTATCACCGTCATCTGTTTTAACAAGAAGGCGTACATCTAGCCTTATGATACCGGACGGCATTATTTGTACCCAATCAGCAGAAGGCGACTGCACAATTCCTCGAATATCTGGACCTATCACTGCTCCACTTGTAATGTTAAAAATACGCATACTTTTATCAATCACAACTGGAGCATCAAATTTGAGATCCATTGACATCAAAAAATCAGATTTTGGGAAAGTCTGCTGCGAATAAGCAGATAAATGAAGTCCAATGCAGGCAATAAAGCAAACGATTGTAAGAATTTTCTTCATGGTCTTCCCCTTAAAATTTTAATTTTCTGACGACCTAAAATCGGTGCTTTATAACCTACCACGAATTTATATAATCGAATAAACAGTCCCCACACCAATCTGTAGCTGTTTTGCTATCTGCTCGATGCCCATTCCTTTCTCACGCAGTAGCTTCACAGCAGATTTCATTCCATCATTCGTCTTCGATGGTCGTCCAAGCTTCACCCCATTTGCCTTAGTCCGTTGCTGACCTGCCAGCACACGCTCACAAATCAGATTCCGTTCAAACTCACCGATAGCGCCAAAGACAGAGAAAATCATCCTACCGCTGGGTGTCGATGTGTCCATACCCTGCTGCTGAAAGAAGAGGTCGATTCCCAATGCTTGCAGTTTGCTGAGTATCTCGACCAAGTTCTGAAGTGAGCGACCGAGTCTGTCGATGCTCCAGCACATGGCCATGTCGAACTTGCGCTGTGTAGCTGCTTTGAGCAATGCATCTAATGCAGGACGGTCATTGCGACCTTTTGCGCCTGAGATGCCGTTGTCGGTGTATTCCTGAACGATGGTGTAGCCCAGTCGTTCACAGAGGCTGCGGAGTTCGATGAGTTGGTTGTCTACCGTCTGCTTGTCAGTAGAAACACGAGCGTAGAGTGCAATTCGTTTGGTCATTGTTCATCTCCAGAGATGCTTTCGATTGAAGGGAAAGCACTACTGCGAAATGACGCTGGAACCACTCTTCGGAGTTTCAACACATGTGGTGGAAACATGTGTTGAACTGCTTTTGCTAATTCGCTGGAAGCCCACTATTTTACTGGGTTTTCAGCGCATGGACAGTATCTGGCGGAGAGAGGGGGATTCGAACCCCCGATAGGCTATGAACCTATACACGCTTTCCAGGCGTGCGACTTAAACCACTCATCCATCTCTCCGGGATTCGCCGCAGCGGGTTGGCACATCGGCGAAGCCCGCGATTATAGCAAAACTTCCCTTCCCTCAGTCCGGTCGGCACAACGGGCAAGAAAAAAAGCCGCTTCGCCCGAAGACGAAGCGGCAATCCGGTAATAGGGCCATCGGAGTTAGCCCTACGACCTTCCCCCACAAACCTGTGCTGCTGTACTGCCTGCGACCCGGCGGGCCATGCGAGCTCAGCTCGCCTGCTTCAATTGTTCGAGAATCGCCGGATTCTCCAGCGTGGATACATCCTGCGTGATCTCTTCGCCCTTGGCCAGCACGCGCAGCAGGCGGCGCATGATCTTGCCGGAGCGGGTCTTGGGCAGGTTGTCGCCAAAACGGATTTCTTTAGGCTTGGCGATCGGGCCGATCTCTTTGCCCACCCAGTCGCGCAGTTCTTTTGCGATTGCTGCGGCTTGATCGCCAGTCGGGCGCTGGCCCTTGAGCACGACAAATGCGCAGATCGACTCGCCCGTCGTCGGGTCGGGCTTGCCAACGACGGCCGCTTCAGCCACGAGGTGGTTCGCGACCAGCGCGGACTCGATCTCCATCGTGCCCATGCGGTGACCCGATACATTCAGCACATCGTCAATACGGCCGGTGATGGTGAAGTTGGCGGTTTTTTCATCGCGAATCGCACCGTCACCGGCGAGGTACAGTTTGCCGCCCAGCTCCGCCGGAAAGTAACTGGTCTTGAAGCGCTCGGGGTCATTCCAGATTGTTCGGATCATCGAGGGCCAGGGGCGCTTCACCACAAGGATGCCGCCATGACCATTCGGCATGTCATTGCCCGCCTCATCGACAATCGCCGCCATGATGCCCGGTAGCGGCAATGTGCAGGAACCCGGCACCATTGGTGTGGCGCCCGGCAGCGGCGAAATCATATGACCGCCGGTCTCGGTCTGCCAGAAGGTATCGACGATCGGGCAGTGGCTGTTGCCGACATTCTGGTAGTACCACATCCAGGCCTCAGGATTGATCGGTTCACCGACCGAGCCCAACAGACGCAGCGACGAGAGATCAAACTGTTGAGGATGCACCTTGGCATCAGCGTCGGAGGCCTTGATCAGTGAGCGAATCGCTGTCGGCGCGGTATAAAAAATCGTGGCCTTGTGGCGCTGGATCATGTCCCAGAAGCGGCCAGCGTTCGGGTAGGTCGGCACGCCTTCGAAAACAATCTGTGTCGCACCGGCGGCCAGCGGACCATAGGCAATGTAGCTGTGGCCGGTGACCCAGCCGATGTCAGCGGTGCACCAGAAGATATCGCTGGGCTTGATATCAAAGGTCCACTTCATCGTCAGCATGGCCCACAGCAGATAGCCGCCCGAAGAATGCTGCACGCCTTTTGGCTTGCCGGTAGAGCCTGAGGTGTAGAGGATGAACAGCGGGTGCTCTGCGCCGACCCACTCGGGCTCGCACTGGTCGGACTGCTTGTCCATCAACTCGTGCAGCCACAGATCACGACCAGCGACGACATTGATATTGCCCTTGGTGCGCTGGTAGATGACGACATTCTTGATAGCGTCGCAGCCGCCCATGCCAATGGCTTCATCGACGATGGATTTCAGGGGCAGCTGTTTGCCACCGCGCACCTGCTCGTCCGCAGTGATAACGGCGACCGCGCCGGCGTCAATGATGCGCTCCTGCAGCGACTTGGCGGAGAAACCGCCGAACACCACCGAATGCGTCGCACCAATGCGCGCGCAGGCCTGCATTGCGGCGACGCCCTCGACGGACATCGGCATGTAGATGATGACGCGGTCGCCCTTTTTGATGCCAATCGACTTTAAGCCATTAGCGAGCTTGCAGACCTTCGCATGCAGTTCTTTGTAGGTCAGCCGGGTGACGGCACCATCGTCCGCTTCGAAGATGATCGCGGTCTTGTCGGCATTGCCGTTTTTCAGGTTGCGATCGAGGCAGTTGTAAGAGACATTCAGCTCGCCATCGCCGAACCACTGGTAGAACGGCGCATTGGACTCGTCCAGCACCTGAGTAAAGGGCTTGTGCCATTCGAGGTTCTCGCGAGCCAGACGTGCCCAGAAACCTTCGTAATCTTTTTCTGCTTCGGCGCACAACGCGTTGTAGGCATCCATGCCAGAGACGGCGGCCTTCTTTGCAAAGTCGGCGGGGGGAACAAACACCCTATCCTCATGCATGAGGGACTCGATTTCGGACATGATGTCTCCAGCGTAGTAATTGTTTTCGTCGAAGATAAAACCGCTCGCTTACGAGGTGCTTACACAAAACCCTCTGTTTTTGTCAGCTTCGGCCCTGATGGGTATAAAAATTTGTCTTTTTTGCCTTTATCTGAGCCAGCGGCACTGCATTTGACGCTTGGGGCCTGAATTGCTGCGGCACAGCGAAAGTCCGGGTGTAAAATTCCGGTCTGCATCATTTTTTGCAGGCACTGCCAACAGCTCCTGCCCGCCATGAAACGCCATTCCGACGCAGCCGATCACCAGCGCCTTGTCAATTTCCTATGCCGGGCAGTGTGCTTTGCTACGCGGATCGAGAGAAGCGGTGCTCGTTTGATGCAGCGCAAGGCCGGCTTTGCACGAAGCTGGCTCAAGCGCCGCAGTAGCCGTTCCAAGTCTTATCCAGCCTGTCTGGTTAGCAGTTTGCACATTCCCCACGACTTTCACTGACCCATCCTTGCACAATCATGACAATCATCAAGCAAGAAGACCTGATCGAATCCGTCGCCGCTGCCTTGCAGTTCATCAGCTACTACCACCCGGTCGACTATATCCGTCATCTGGCGCGCGCCTATGAGCGCGAGCAGAGCCCGGCCGCGAAAGATGCGATCGCGCAGATCCTGACCAACTCGCGCATGTGCGCCGAGGGCAAGCGCCCGATCTGCCAGGATACGGGTATCGTGAATGTGTTCCTGAAGATCGGCATGGACGTGCGCTTCGAAGGCTTCACCGGCTCGATCACAGATGCCATCAATGAAGGTGTGCGCCGCGGCTACAACAACCCGGACAACAAGCTGCGCGCTTCGGTCGTCGCCGATCCGCAGTTCGAGCGCAAGAACACCAGAGACAATACCCCTGCCGTCGTGCACATGGAGCTGGTGCCGGGCAATACGGTGGATGTGCAGGTCGCGGCCAAGGGCGGTGGCTCGGAAAACAAGACCAAGTTCGTGATGTTGAATCCTTCGGATTCGCTGGTCGACTGGGTGCTGAAGACCGTGCCGACGATGGGCGCCGGCTGGTGCCCGCCCGGCATGCTCGGTATCGGCATTGGCGGTACGGCCGAACACGCGATGCTGATGGCCAAGCAATCGCTGATGGATGACATCGACATGAGCGATCTGCTCGCGCGCGGCCCGCAGAACAAGACCGAAGAACTGCGCATCGAGTTGTACGAGAAAGTGAATGCGCTCGGTATCGGCGCGCAGGGTCTGGGCGGACTGACCACGGTGCTCGACGTGAAGATCCACATGCACCCGACGCACGCCGCTTCCAAGCCGGTGGCAATGATCCCTAACTGCGCGGCAACCCGTCATGCGCATTTTGTGCTCGATGGTTCCGGCCCGGCATATATCGATCCGCCGTCACTGTCGGAATGGCCGGAAGTGCACTGGACACCGGACACGCAAAAGTCCAAGCGCATCGATCTGAACACTCTGACGGCCGCCGAGGTCGCCTCCTGGAAGCCGGGTCAGACACTGCTATTGAACGGCAAGATGCTGACTGGCCGCGATGCCGCGCACAAGCGCATTCAGGACATGCTGGCCAAGGGCGAACAACTGCCCGTCGATTTCAAGAACCGAGTGATCTATTACGTCGGGCCAGTCGATCCGGTGCGTGAAGAAGTCGTCGGCCCCGCCGGCCCCACTACCGCAACCCGCATGGACAAGTTCACCGACATGATGCTGGAAAAAACCGGCCTGATCGCGATGGTCGGCAAGGCCGAGCGCGGCCCAGTAGCGATCGATGCGATCAAGAAGCATCAGTCGGCCTATCTGATGGCCGTTGGTGGTGCCGCTTATCTGGTATCGAAAGCGATCAAGGGCGCGAAGGTCGTCGGCTTCGAAGATCTGGGCATGGAGGCGATCTATGAATTCGACGTGGTTGACATGCCCGTGACCGTTGCCGTCGACTCGCAGGGTACGTCGGTGCACAACACCGGCCCGAAAGAATGGCAGGAGCGGATTGCCGCCACGATCGGCAAGATTCCGGTCAAACTTGGCTGAGAAATTACTCCCCTTGTCTGCTGATGCACCGATCGGGATTTTCGATTCGGGCATCGGCGGGCTATCGGTGCTGCGCCACGTGCGCGCACTGCTGCCTGCCGAAGAATTGCTGTACTTCGCTGATTCGGGCTTTGCGCCTTATGGAGAAAAGCCCGAGGCAGTCATCGTCGACCGTGTGCTGGCGATCGCGGCGTTCTTCCTGCGCTTGAAGGTCAAAGCGATCGTCGTTGCCTGCAACACGGCCACCGCAGCCGCCATTGCCGCGCTGCGCGCCGCCTACCCGAGTTTGCAGGTCGTCGGCGTGGAACCCGGCCTGAAGCCCGCCGCATCGCTCACGAAAACCGGCGTGGTCGGTGTGCTGGCCACCAGTGCGACGCTCGCCAGCGACAAATTCCAGACACTGCAGCAGCAGATCGCCGAATCTACCGGTACGCAGTTTCTTGCCCAGGCCTGCAATGGGCTGGCAGACCAGATCGAAAAAGGCGAACTGAATTCACGCGAGACTGCCTTGCTGGTCGAACGCTACGTCACTCCGCTGGTCCGTCAGCAGGCAGACACGCTGGTGCTCGGCTGTACGCACTATCCCTTTGTGCAAGCGCTGATCGCCAAGGTAGCGGCCGATGCCGGACATGAGGTGGCACTGGTGGACACCGGAGAGCCCGTTGCCAGACAGCTGCAGCGCCTGCTGTCCCAGCACGGGCTCCTGCACTCCGGCACCAAACCCGGGTCGCTGTCGGCATACACGACCGGCAGCCGCACCGCACTGTCATCGGCTTTCCGGCTGCTACTGGGGCTGGAGGTCGGCGCCGAGGAAGTGGCCGCAGCGATCGGCAAAGCCTGAATCCACCGGCAATCCCCGCGCCGCCGCACAAAGCGTGCTCAGGGAAAGGAAATTTTGTATAATGGCAGGCTTGTTTCGGCATCGACCGCAAACAAGCGCTTTCTCAGTGGTGGCCGTAGCTCAGTTGGTAGAGTCCAGGATTGTGATTCCTGTCGTCGTGGGTTCGAGTCCCATCGGCCACCCCACCCGAATTCATGCAAATAGCCCGGCCTGTGCCGGGCTATTTTGTTTTGGCAGAAAAAGACTCGAAAACCAACGTGACACTCGCGTTGCTGGTGCGCTTACCGCCTAAACAAAGTGAGTGTCCCTTTGTGAGAAAAACAGGGTGTCGATATCACAGAAAAACCGAAGGAAGGATGATTTGCTCGACGCTCAATGCCTTCACGCCGATCAGTGTGGCGATATGGTCTGCCTGCAGCGAACCTGAGCCGTCTTCATCGTAGTACAGCTTGCCGTTCCGGGTATCGAAGATCACGCGCTGCTGTTCGGTCGTTGCGACGCCGGTATTGTTTGCAACAAACTGCTGGCTGAGTGTGCCGGCATTCAGATCGGTGAACACGAAGGTATCAAAAAATATCAGGTCACCATCCGTTGCCTTGAAGTCGGCAATCCGCGCGTAATCTTTATCGTGCAAGGTGCCCATCACAAATTCATCGGCACCCGCGCCGCCGAATACCCTGTCCACCCCCGCACCAGCATCAATCTTGTCATCGCCTGCGCCAGCACGGATGAGATCATTACCGCCACCACCCGTGATGTTGTCGCTGCCTTTGCCCGTGACAATCATGTCATTACCGTCCGCACATACGACGCGGTTGTTGCCATCACCAGCATTGATTTTGTTCGATCCGGGACCATTGGTATAGATCACATCGCTACCTGCGCCGGTGGTCACCCTGTTGTTTCCATACTCATCCTCGATGGAATTGTCACCCTCCAGATCCAGATAGATATCATTCCCCTCCTCACCGATCAGTACGTCGTCGCCTTTGCCCCCCTCCATCCGATCGTTGCCCGTACCACCATACAGGTTGTCATCGCCATCGCCACCAATTACACGGTCATTACCCGCACCGCCCCGCACATGGTCTGCTCCGCTGCCACCCTCCAGCCAGTCGTTGCCTGCATCACCCTCCAGCAAATCATTCCCATCGTCGCCGTACACACGATCATTCCCCGCATTGCCTTTCAAAGTGTCGTTGCCGCCACCGCCATACAGCCGATCATTACCCGTGCCGCCATCAAACCACTCTTTCCCGGCGCCGCCCTTCATCAGATCGTTGCCCGCGTGAGCGAACCACGTCGTCTGCACTGACGCACCCGTTTCGGAAAGCGTATCTTTGCTCTGAACGTCAAACACATCGCCACCAGAAAACAGGACCGCCATCGCCTGATCAGAAAAGATGTCCTTTACTGAGGCCACTGATGCTGACGCTGCCGCCAGCTCCGCATAGTCGAATTTTCCGCTCCAGCTGATCTTGTTCGTCGGATCGCTAATGTCGTAGATCGATAGTGACCTGACCGTGCCACTGATTGAATCGTTCTGATCGACAGACAACCGTCCCGTGATTTCTGTCGTAATGCCCGCCTCGGTATATTTGATGCCGTCGATACGACCAGAGGCCTGATTTGCCAAATCAAACTTGCGCAACCCGATCACCTCCAAAGAGCGGTTGGCACTAGTATCGGTTACCACGAATTCGGTCATCGTGCCGACCAATAAGCCTGTGGCGAACTGGTAGCTGAGTTTGCCTTTAAAGGAAAAAAACAGAGCGTTCTGCTGATCGCTGCTTGGGAATGTCACTTCACGGACTTCAAAGCCTGCACCACTGAACCGACCTGTCAGTGACAGAATACCCTTGACAGCAGGCAGGCCTGACTCGCTATCGGCGGGCACATCGAAAACCAGCTCGAGTTCTTGTGTACCACTGACATGAAGCATCATATGTTGCTCAGACATGGCCTTCATAATTGCCTCAATCAGATCGTCAGCTCGATCGTTCAGCGTGCTTAACATTGCAAGACGCTCGGACAGCTGAGCCTTGCTAAAAGTGAGCAATCCGGAAATATCGCCCCCCGTCGTCGTTACTCTGCTCATAGACTCGCCTTTCTGGAAAGATTTTTCAATGGGTTGTGGAAGCTCATCACTGCAATGAGTGCTTCGGATTTCGCCCCTCAATCTAATCAATCCATCTCGACATGGGGAGGCGTTCGCGCCGCAAACAACGCGCCTTAGTACATCATCCCGAACCCGCCAAGTAGAAAGTGAAGGTGTCGCAGGCAATCTTCTGATCATGCTCCTGCGGGCAGGTCGGTAAATATTTCTGCCAAGCCATACTTTTTTGGTACAGTGCGGGCTTTCTACCGCAGAGGATCGTCCCCATGCATTCGGCACCTACGACTCAGCGCCTCGGCATCATCGGCGGCAGCGGCATTTACGACATTGACGGACTGGAAAACCCGGAGTGGGTGACGGTCAGCTCCCCCTTCGGGGAACCCTCGGATTCGATACTCACCGGCGTGCTGGCTGGTCAGTCCATGGCTTTCCTGCCGCGCCACGGACGCGGTCACAAGCTCTCGCCCACCGAGGTCAATTACCGCGCCAATATCGATGCCATGAAGCGCCTCGGTGTGACGGACATCATCTCGTTGTCAGCCGTGGGGTCGCTGAAAGAAGATCTGCCGCCGGGTACCTTTGTGATCGTTGATCAGTTCATCGACCGCACCTTCGCCCGCGACAAATCCTTTTTCGGGAAAGGACTGGTCGCGCATGTCTCCATGGCGCATCCTGTCTGCTCGCGTTTGGGCGATCACTTGCAACAGGCGGCCCGTGAGGCCGGTGTCACCGCCGTTCGTGGCGGCACTTATCTGGCGATGGAAGGCCCCCAGTTTTCCAGTCAGGCCGAATCAATGCTCTACCGTCAGTGGGGCTGCGATGTAATCGGCATGACCAATATGCCCGAAGCCAAGCTCGCTCGCGAAGCCGAGATGTGTTACGCAACGGTCGCGATGGTGACGGACTTCGATTGCTGGCATCCGGATCATGATCATGTCAGCGTAGACCAGGTGATCCGCGTCCTGCTCGGCAATGCCGGCAAAGGCCGCGATCTGGTCAAGCGAGTCGTACCGCATATAAAAAACGATGCGCATTCAGCGAACTGCTCCTGCAAGCAAGCACTAGAACATGCGCTGATCACGGCACCTGAAGCGCGCGACCCGGCCATGATCGACACCCTCTCGGCAGTCGCCGGCAGAGTGCTGAAACGATGAATGCCGATTCGGTCGCGCTGCGACAGCGCATCATCGACGCCTGCCACGATTTGGAGCGCTCGGGGCTGAACCGGGGCACCTCGGGCAATGTCAGCTGCCGCGAGCGCGATCATTTTCTGATCACGCCATCGGGCATGCCCGTGTCAGAGATGCGACCCGAGAGCATCGTTGCGATGGATTTCGCGGGAAAACTCATCGGTGATGGCAAGCCTTCGAGCGAATGGCATTTCCATCTCGACTTGCTGAAAAATCGGCCTGAGCTGAACGCGATTGTTCACACTCATTCTCCGCATGCCACGGCGCTGGCCTGCCTGCGGGAAGATCTGCCGGCGTTTCATTACATGATTGCAGTGGCCGGTGGTGATTCTGTGCGTTGCGCGCCGTATGCACTGTTCGGCACTGAAGCACTGTCAGCCCATGCCGTGGTAGCGATGGCAGATCGCAAAGCCTGCCTGCTGGCGAACCACGGGCTGATTACAGCAGGTCGCGATCTGGATGAAGCGATGGCCATCGCAGTCGAAATAGAATCGTTGTGCCAGCAATATCTGCTAGCCCGCCAGACGGGCGAGCCGGTGCTGCTGTCTGCTGAAGAAATGCAGGCAGTGATCGAGCGGTTCCGCAGTTACGGCCGAAACGCACACCATACACCCCAATAATTGACACAGCACTGAATCTGATCATGGACTTTACCTCGCTGATTCGCACCATTCCCGATTACCCGAAGCCGGGCATCCAGTTCCGCGATATCACCACGCTGCTGAAGGATGGTGAGGGCTTTCATGCCGCCATCGACGCGCTGGTGCAGCGCTATCGCGGACAAGACATTTCGAAGATCGTCGGCATCGAATCGCGGGGCTTCATGTTCGCCGCACCGCTCGCGTATGCGCTGAAGCTGGGCTTCGTGCCCATTCGCAAACAGGGCAAGCTGCCCGGCGACGCGATGGGCCATGATTACGAACTCGAGTACGGCACCGACCGCATCGAGATTCATCACGGCGCAATCGATCAGGGCGAACGCATCCTGATCGTTGATGATCTTCTGGCCACTGGTGGCACTGCACAGGCTGCTGCGACACTGGTGCGAAAAGTGGGCGGAAAAGTCGTCGAATGCGCCTTCCTGGTGGACCTGCCGGATATCGGCGGCCGCAAGCGTCTGGAGAGCGCAGGCCTGCCAGTATTCGCGCTGTGCGAATTTGAAGGAGACTGACTTGAGCGAATCCGTTCAGGCGCTACGCTGGCGCGACGCGCCGCAAGGCGGCTATCTGCAGATGATCGACCAGACGCGTCTGCCCGCCGTCTTCGACTACCTGGACTATCACTCGGCACAGGGCGTCGCCGAGGGCATACGAAGCATGGTGGTGCGCGGCGCTCCCGCGATTGGTGTCGCTGCGGCGTATGGGGTAGCCTTGGAGGCCATGCGTCTGTGCAAGACAGGTATCGGACACGATGACTTTGCCAGCGCACTCGACACAGGCTTTTCGGTACTGGCCGCAAGCCGTCCGACCGCCGTCAATTTGTTCTGGGCGCTGACGCGGATGCGCGAGTGCTGGCAGCGCCATGCAGCGCAGCCTCAAGCGGCACTGGCAGCAGCGCTGCTGACCGAAGCCAAATTCATCCATGAGGACGATGTGCGCATCAATCGCGCCATGGGCGACCATGGCGCTGCATTGCTGCCCGATGGCGCTCGCGTGCTCACGCATTGCAATGCCGGCGCACTGGCGACTGCAGGACACGGCACGGCACTCGGGGTCATCCGCTCGGCGGTCTCGGCAGGCAAAAACATCAGCGTGATCGCTGACGAGACCCGCCCCTTCCTGCAAGGCGCGCGCCTGACCGCGTGGGAGATGGTGCAGGAAAAAATCCCGGTGACGCTCATTACCGACAACATGGCAGGTCATCTGATGGCGCGTGGCGAGATCGATGCCGTGGTCGTCGGAACCGATCGTGTCGCTGCCAATGGCGATGTGGCCAACAAGATCGGCACCTACATGGTCGCGGTGCTCGCGCACCGTCATCAGATTCCTTTCTATGTCGCCTGCCCGTTATCGACGATCGACATGACGCTGGCCAGCGGTGAACTGATTCCCATCGAAGAAAGAGCGCCCGAGGAAGTGACGGGCTATCGCGATTGTCAGTGGGCGGCGCAGGGCGTGAAGGTACGCAATCCCTCGTTCGATGTGACGCCTGCAGCGCTGGTGACGGCGATCATCACGGAAAAAGGCGTCGTTCACCGGCCTGATTCGCAGGGCATGGCGCGTCTGTTCGAGCGCTGAAAGCGTTCTCAGAAAAATTTCTTGTCCATCAGTGGCGGGATATCGTCGGCGGGTAGCGGCCTGGCCACCAGATAGCCCTGTATCTCGTCGCAACCCATCTGCTGCAACAGCTGCAGCTGCTCGGTAGTTTCCACGCCCTCAGCGACCACATCGATATCCAGACTGCGACCGATCGACACGACCGCCTCGCACAGTGCGCGGCTCTGATGGTCGCTGGCCAGCTTATACACAAACGACTGATCGATCTTCACCACATCAATGTCGAGACTTTGCAGCTTGGACAGCGATGAATAGCCGGTGCCAAAATCATCGATCTGCAGCTCCACCCCCATCTCTCGCAAGCGCCTGAGTTCCTCAAAACCATGCCCCCCTTCTTCGAGCATGCTGGACTCGGTCAGCTCGATGGCAATCAGCGACGAGGGCAACGCAAAGCGGCTCAGGTTGGCAGCCAGCGACAGTCGCAGGCCGTCGCCGTGGAGCTGCAGCGCAGAGACGTTCACCGACACGGGGCGTAGTGTCAGGCCTTCGTCGCGCCACTGCATTAGTTGTTCGCAGACCTTGCGTATCACCAGATCGCCCAGCGGGACGATCAGCCGGGAATGCTCGGCAACCGGAATGAATTCTATGGGCGCGACCAGCCCGCGCTGCGGATGGCGCCAACGGACCAGCGCCTCCATGCTCGACAACAGACCGGTGCGTGCATCGGCTCGGGGCTGGTAGTAGATGACGAATTCGTCATTCGCAATCGCCAGCTCCAGCGCGCGTTCGGTCGAGATACGGTCACGTACCTGCTGCGCAAACTCTTCGCTGTAAAAACAGAATCGGGATTTGCCCTCCGACTTGGCCTGGTACATCGCAATGTCTGCGGATTGCAGCAAGCTGTCCATGTCCTGCCCATGATCCGGAAAAACACTCACGCCAATCGAGGCCTTCGGTATGAAGCCACGCCAAGGCATGACGGTATCTTCGAGGTTCACGGCATCATTGAGCTTGCCAGCAATTCTGCGCGCGTCACCCTCACCTTCAAGATCCTCGATGACCGCCAGAAATTCATCGCCGCCAATCCGCGCAAGATGATCGCCGGTGCGCATCGCGACGCTGAGCCCTTTGGCGATGGCACACAAGACATCGTCGCCGCTCTTGTGGCCCAGTGAATCATTGATGTCTTTAAAATTGTCGATATCGATGTAATACAGTGCAAGCTTGCGACCACTTTCTGTGGCGCGCGCTATCGCGCCTGGCAGGTAATCGTTCAGCCAGTGACGATTGGGCAGCCCGGTCAGGGAGTCCGTGCGCGCCAGCGTCGCGAGGGTCTCGGCCTGCTGCTTGGCCTCGGAGACGTCGCGGATGGTAATCGCCACGCCCAGCCCCGATTGCACCGCACGCCGCTGAAACCAGCCGGGCAAATGCCGCTTGCCGTGCGCGACATGATATTCATCCTCGATGAAACCTTCCTTGAGCACCCTCGTGAAGAAATCACGCACGGTCTGCGGTGACTGCCCCTGATACAGCTCGGTGCAGCACTTGCCGATCAGTTTGTTGCGCGGATACCCGGACATTTCTGCGGCACGCTCATTACAATCTTCGATCAGCAGCTGGTCGATACGGCCATCCTCAGTGTACGTCGGATGAATCATCAGAAAAGCCTCGCGCGCGCCGTCGACCGCCAATCGGAACGTCGTCTGCACCTCGGAATCATGGCGGCGGCGCGCGCTGGCACGCAGCTGGGACCACGCCCCCGCAGCGCAGAAGACTCCCAGCAGCGCACTCACCGCGAAGGCAATGCCGATGTAGGTCGACTGGGTGGACCGGTAAGGCGCCAGCGCATTGTCTTCACTGGTCGCCGCCACGATCATCAGGGGATACGCTTCCAGACGCTTCCAGCCCACCAGACGCGCGCGGCCATCGGTGAAATGCTCACTGCTTTGCGCCAGTGCGCCCTGAGAACCTGGCATCGATGGGAAACCCTGATAAAACGACGCACCTGAGCCGCCGCCAGACTGGCTGGTCAGCAGAGGTCCGTCATTGAAGTAGACGGACATGAAATCGCCGACACGCAGCCTTGAATCGTCCTGAGAACTGGCAAGAAATGTCGACTCAATCGCGATCAGCACCACGCCATCAAATCGTCCGCCGGCACTTACCAGACTGCGTGAGAAACGAATGACCTGCGTGCCCGAAAAGCCGCCCCGCCCCTGCGCCGGATGCGAGATCAGCAAGCCCGGCGACGTGTTGGCCTTGTGGCGAACAAAGAAATCCAGATCCCCCATATAGGTGCCTCTGGGCAGACGGCGGGTCGAGTACACGGCGTGACCATTGGCGTCAACGACGACCGGGTACAGTGAGCGCTGGTACACACCCTTGCGATACTGCTCTTCGAGATCCATCCCGCCATGCTTTTGCTCCCACTGATACTTGATCGACATCGACAGCTGGTCAATCTGAGAGACCGCCCGCATCACCTGCTCGGCATAGTGCGCCGCACGAGCACCCGCCTCCAGTCTTGCATGGTCAAGCAGCTCTTTGCGGTCGGTATGAATTTTCAGCAGGGCAGTGCCGGCGATCAGCAAAGACACCAGCACCCAGCCAATGCTCCATCCAAAGATGATGCGCCGGTTCTCCAGACGGGTCTGGTGTTGAGTCTGTCGCAGTATTGTCTGCATAGGAGAGGGCGGCAGGCCCGCCTCAAAAAGGTCGCCTAGGTAATGTGTGCGACGACTTCTGGTTCTAATGATTTGTCATTATGCAAGACCCTTTGCGAATATCAAAATTCCCTCAGAGAAACTATTCATGTTTTATTTCCCTAAAGAAATACTTGACGTTCTTTTGAGCACTGCTCCAGCACAGGCAAGCGCAGCCAAAAACAAAACCCCCGGAAAACCGGGGGTTTATCAACCAGCCAGAACGCCGAGAGTTGGTCAGATGATTACTTCCATAAGGCGCACTTGGTTTCGGCCTTGGTCATGTAAGCCTGCTCACCGGGGATCACGGCGATCTGCTTGTAGTAATCCCATTCCCCCCTGGACTCCGAGGGCGATTTCACCTGCATCAGGAACATGTCGTGCACCATGCGGCCATCCGGGCGCACCACGCCGTTCTTCGCAAAGAAATCATTCACCTTGGTCGATTTCATCTTTGCCATGACCTTGTCGCCATCATCGGTGCCGGCGGACTTGACGGCATTCAGGTAGAAGGTCGTCGCCGAGTAGTCAGCGGCATGCAGCATCGAGGGTGCCTTCCGGGTCTTGCTCATGAATTTCTTCGACCATGCGCGATTCTCGTCATTCTGGTCCCAGTACCAGCCATCGGTCAGGTACATGCCTTGCGTGACGCCCAGCCCCAGCGCATGAATATCATTCACGAAGACCAGCAGACCCGCCATCTTCATTTTCTTGAGGATGCCGAACTCGGCGGCGGCCTTGATGGAATTGACCGTATCGCCGCCGGCATTGGCCAGCCCCAGCACCTGCGCTTTCGAGCTCTGCGCCTGCAGCAGGAATGAAGAGAAATCGGACGTCGCCAGCGGATGCCGCACCGCGCCCACCACCTTGCCGCCGCTGGACTTGATTACATCGGTCGCATCTTTTTCCAGCGACTGGCCGAACACATAGTCCGCCGTCAGGAAGAACCAGTCCTTGTAGCCCTGTTTGACCAGCGCACCACTGGTGCCACGCGCCAGCGCCACGGTGTCATATGCATAGTGGATGGTGTACGGTGTGCATTCTTCATTGGTCAGCCGCGATGTGCCCGGGCCGATCGCGATGAAGGGCTTCTTTTTCTCTGCAGCGACCTTGGCCATGGCCAGCGCTGTAGCCGAATTGGTGCCACCAATCAGCATGTCCAGTCCCTGCTGATCAAACCACTCGCGCGCCTTGCTGGCGGCAATATCCGCCTTGTTCTGATGGTCGGCCGAGATGAACTCGATCTTCTTGCCATTCACGCTACCGCCGAAGTCGGCGATCGCCATCTTGATCGCTTCTGCGCCGGCCGGGCCATCCACGTCCGCATAGACGCCCGACATATCCGTAATAAAGCCGATCTTGATAGTGTCATTCGATACCTGGGCCTGCACGGTAGCGGTCAGACCAAACGCTGCGGCCATACCCAGCGCGATCGCGCTCAACGGCTTGCTGAATGATTTGTTGAATGACTTGCTCAACGACTTGCCTGACTGCTTGTTCACCATAATCTCCCTGTCAACATGTTATGAGTAGTGCCTGTAATGTCCGCAATATCCGTAGCAAAAAACATATCATCTTAGCATGCGGGGTTTGACGCTTCCCCTCCCGGGCTTCAGCCATCCCTGATTGCGCTGAAGTGTCACCCAACACATGATCTGCGCAGGCAGTCCCTCGTATCGTGGCCCGGATCAACGCCCGCCAGAATTTCTGTCCGTTTTTCTTGTCATTGCTTCAGCAGGTACACGTAATTTCTTCTGTCGCCGGGAAGTTCCTGCGGCAGACGGTGCGGCCTCGGGTCAAATGCCGGACTGGCATGACGCTTGCACGCTTGAGCCGGCAGGCGGTTCGCGCACATTGCCTGATGGCGTATACAGAGGGCTGTGAGGCTGTCTGTTCAAGGGCTGTGCCTGCGTGCCCGTTATCCAGATTACCCCGATCAGCAAGGAGCAAACCGTCATGGAAACAGACATTCCGATCAGCAGCACGAGCGGCATCAGTGGCAACCTTGGTGAGGCCTCAGGGAGTCGTCGCGACCAGCGATCTAGCGTCCAGAGCAGCAGCGTGCTGGGCTTGCGGGAGGAACTGAGCAATCTCAAGACGGATCTGGATGCGCTGATGTCGCACGCATCGACACTGACCGAAACGGAACTGCGCGAAGCACGCGACCGGATACTCGCGCGCTTCTCATCCATGCGGCACGCTGCGCGCGGCGTGGCCGCACAAGCGGGCAGGCAATTTTCTCAGGGCAGAGACATGACGGTGGACTATGTGCGCGACAAGCCGCTGCAATCGGTTGCGATCGCTGCGGGTGCCGGTCTGCTGCTGGGCATGCTGATACGTCGTGACTGACGAGACCGGAGGCTGATGTGCTCGAGGCATTGCAAAAATCAAAGCAGCTCTCCGTCATGGCGCTCGACAGGCTGGGTGATTATCTGGCCCTGCTACGCATAGAAATGAAGCTGCAGGGCAAAGAGATCGGCGTTCAGCTGGTCAGCTATCTGGCAGCCTCCTTGTTTGCTTTGTTTTCGCTGCTGTTCATGGGTATCGCCATCATCGTCAGTTTTTGGGACACCGAGTTCCGCAGCATCGCGGCCTGGGCGGTCGTGGCCTTGTACATGGCGGCGGCCGGCGCCGCCGTGGCTATGGCGCGGCGGCATGTCAACAAAACCGCAGCCCTGGCAACACTGCGTGAAGAAGTCCGACGCGATGTCGCCATGGTCAGGGAGAATCTGTGAGACCGTCACTCGAGGAAGAACGTCGGGCACTGCTGGCCCAGATCGAGACCAGCCGGGCGGTTTACCAACGCCTGCTGAGCGGGTCGACCGGGGTGTCTGATCGGCAGGCCACCCACTCCTCGCTTCACGGCACAGAGACGGGAAACGATACAGACTTTCCTCGCAGCCGAACCGTACGATGGATGATGGATCATCCGCTGGCAGTGGCGGCGGGTGTCGGCGTGCTGGTCTGGGCGGCCCCCCGGTGGTGGGCATCTGCCCGCCGGGGCAGGTCGGGAAAGCTGGCCGAGCACGAACCCCGACAAGCGCGCCGCGACGTGCCCACCGAAGGCACAGGACGCGCCCTGCTGACCGCCGCCGCTTTGCTGATGCGCAATCCGGCAACGATGCGTACGCTAGAGCGGGCAGCTAGTACGGCATGGCGGTGGTTTCAGCACAGACGCGCTCATCGATAACACGTTCACAGAGAGGACAGACAATGAAAAGCTCAGGCTATTCCACCATCGCAGCACTGGTCGCACTGGTTGTTATGGCTCTATCTGGCTGCAATACGATGAAGGGCATCGGCAAGGATGTGGAGCGCGGCGGCGAGCGCGTACAGGATGCGGCGCAGAGCACACAGAACAAGATGTAGTGGGCAGAGGCAGCAGGGTTTTTCAGACCATCATCTGTGCCGGACTTGTTTCGCAAGCGACCGGACCGATCATGGCCGCAGTATCCGTGTGACGGACAAACTGCTCGCAACGCGGCATCTCGTCGGAAGGGAACTCGTAGATCGCCGACACCAGATGCTGCGCCACTCCTCCGGGAAGTGTGTGTTGCCAGTACGGCCATAGCAGGGTAATCGGCAATGCAGCCAGCATCATCCCACTGGTCACGCGCCGCAGGCACGATAACGACCGGCCCCAACGCTCTAACCACACGATGTTCCGGCAGAGGTGCACGCAAGGCCTGCTTGCGTAATGTACGGGCTTGTCGGACAACGCGAGGGACTTCATTGCGCAACACCCGTATCTTCACCCACCGAATCGGGTTGACCTATTCCCGTCAGCACAGTCTGGGCCGAGCTGTGTATCACCGACTCATACAAGACTGCCAGCTGCAATGCCACGCGCTTCCATGTGAAATGACGTTGGGCTCTTCGCAGACCATTCCAGCCCATCTGCCGTGCCAGCCTCGGATCCCGCTGCAGCATGGCCAGTCGCTCGGCCAGCGCCTCCGGGTCGTCGGGCGGCACTCGATAGCCGGTCTCGCCGCAGACCACGGTGGATCGTATTCCCCCCACATCGCTGCCGATCACCGGCGTTGCGCACGCCATGGCTTCCAGTGGCGTAATGCCGAAAGGCTCATACCAGGGAGTAGTAACGAACACGTCGGCGGCACTGTAAAACTCGCGCAATGCAGCACGCGGCTGGGCGCCTCTGAAAATGACCTGCTGCGACAGGTGCAGACTCTCTGCCAGTTGCCTCAATCGCCTGATTTCGGACGAGGATGAATGAGCCGTTTCATGATCCCCGCCAACGACCCACAGCGCCCCGCGAATGTGACAGCGATCACGTAACACGGCCAGTGCGCGTATCACGTTATCGATGCCCTTGCGCGGCACCATGCGGCCCAGCTGCAGCATCACGAACTCGGAATCCGGCAGACCAAGTCTGGCACGGGCAGCCTCTCGCATGGGTGAGAACTCATCCGGATCAAAACCGCAGGGAACCATCGCGATGTTGTCACGCCGGGCACCGTACAGCGACCGCATGTCGTGCAAATCCTGTTCGCACTCGGCGATAACGCAGGCCGCCTCTTGCATCAGTGCTTCTTCGATCTCGAACCGTTCATCCGGGAAGCCGTCTGCATCGCCCTGATATTGCCTGCGTACGCGACCCAGCGCGTGAAAAGTGATGACAAACGGCAGGCCAAGTACAAGCTTAAGCTGCAGAGCGACCATGCCCGACATGAAGAAATTCGCGTGCACTAGTTGGTAGCGCAGCTTATGCCGGTGAATGAACGAATATGTGAACGTGGCAAACGTCGGCATGTAAGGCAGCATCGCCTCTTTCGGCAATGCGGAGGCCGGCCCAGCAGGAACGTGGATGATGCGTACTCCGGGCTTCCAGTCGACGACCTCTTGGAGGCATGGCCGGTCACGGCGTGTATAGATATCGACGAGATAGCCCAGCTTCGACAGTTCACTGGACACATGGGCTACATAGACATTTTGCCCTCCACTGTCCACACTCCCGGGAGCCGCTAATGGCGAGGCATGCTCACTGATCAGCGCAATTCTTTGCATGCGAGTCCCCGCGGAGCGACCTTGGCGGCCAACCGGCTCAGACCTGCAAATGTCATTCCTGATTTCTGCCGGGCAGCGCGGGGGAAATCCGCTCACCAATATGCCGCAGATGCGGGTGCCATCCTGAAGCGCCAGAGCGCATCACCGCGGCAATGACTGTGTAATCGCTACGACAATGAGTAAAAACTGCGCAGATAAAACTGCGTTACCCGTATCACCGGGTCAGACGTCGATATCCCTGCTCTCTGCCGCGCCCGGCTTTGTCACTGGCGCTGCCGGCCGCTCCACATGCGCACCATGAATTTCCCCGCGCCAGGCACCACTCTCCTGCCCCTGTGCCTCCAGCATCTGTTTGAAACGCAGCAGGTCGGCACCGATCCGGTGCCGAGTGCTGCTCTCGCGCTCGGATTCATCCACTGGTTGTGCCGAAGGTGCTGAGGCGATATCCATTGTCAGCTCGATACGTGTCTGATCTTCACTCACCGGATGAAAATGCAGGCTGCCATGATTACCGGGGCCTCCCACATCCCGCCAGGCGATCAGCTGGTCAGGGATCTGATCGACAATCTCGGAATCCCATTCCACCTGCTGACCGTGACGCTCGGCGCGCCAATGCAGATGGACGTCATCTTTCTGCCGGACTTCCAGCACGCCCTCCATGAAGCGCGGAAAGTCCTCGAACTGCGTCCATTGGTTGTAAGCCGTACGCAGAGGCACATTGACGTCAATGCTGTGTCTGATCTGTCGCATGTTGGGTATCTCCTGCGGTAGGGACGGATGCTATTTTTTCTGATCCGGCCGAACAGAGGCAGTTCCAGTATCACGTCCGAACCAATGACATTCGAGGCAATCACACACGAAGACTGATCTGTCCTGCATGCATGTCCTCATCCAATGACGAATCGCCGAACCTGATCGGCGATATCTGGCAGCTGGTCGTTCGCTATCGCTGGCGAGTGAGCCTGGCGCTGCTCTTCCTGATCATCGCCAAGGTCGCCAATGTGGCCGTGCCGCTGGTGCTGAAGATGATCGTGGATACGTTGTCCCGTCCGGAGCAGCTGAGCCTGCTCCCGATCATGCTGCTGGCGGGCTACGCGTTGTTGCGCTTTGCGAGCACGCTGTTCAATGAGCTGCGCGACCTGATTTTCTCGCGAGTGACTCAGACGGCCGTAGCGAGTTTTGCACAGAAAATTTTTGCGCATCTGCACAGCCTGGGGCCGCGCTTTCATTCGCGGCGACGTATTGGTGGTCTGCTGCCGGAGATCGACCGCGGCACGGCCGGCATGGCCTTTCTGCTAGGCGTCGCCCTGTTCACGCTGGTGCCCACACTGGTCGAGATACTGCTGGTACTGGCCGTGATGTTCAGCCGCTACAGTACGAGTTACACCCTGATCATTGTCGTCACCTTCGTGCTCTACACCGGGTTCACGCTGCAGTTCACTGCACGTCGCGCGATGCACCAACGACGCGTGAATCGGCTGGACAGCGATGCCAAGGGAAGACTGGCGGACAGCCTGATCAATGCGGATGTCGTGCGGACTTTTACCAATGAAGCGATGGAAATACGCCGCTTCGAGGGAATCATGAAGCACTGGAGCGGCGCGGCCTATGACAATCAGTGGGCGCTGTTCCGTCTGCACGTGGGTCAGAGCGCTGTGATCGCTGTCGGCGTGGCAGCGGTGATGCTGCTTGCAGGTGCCGACGTCATGAGCCGCAAGATGACCGTGGGCGACATGGTGCTCATCAATGCTTTCATGCTGCAGATCTGCCTGCCGCTGAATGCGCTGGGCTTTGTCTACCGGGAGGCGCGGGACGCGATGATCAATATCGAGATCATGCGCGAGCTGCTGAAGGAAAAGCCGGAATTCCGGGAAGATCCGGCCTTGCCTGCATTACATCTCGCCACGGCACGCGTGGAGTTCCGGCGGGTGAGCTTCGCTTACGATCCTGAACGACCGGTACTCGATGATGTGAGCTTCGTCATACCTCCGGGGAAGACTGTGGCTGTCGTGGGCGGCAGCGGCTCAGGCAAGTCAACGCTGGCTCGTCTGCTGCTGCGCTTCTACGAGCCCACCGGCGGGTCCATCCTGATCGATGACCGGGATATCCGCGAATTCAGCGTCAACAGCCTGAGAAAGCTGATTGGCGTCGTGCCTCAGGACACCAGCTTGTTTAACGATTCGATCGCCTACAACATCGGCTACGGCCGCCCGGGAGCCAGTGAACGGGAGATCATGGAGGCCGCCCGCGCCGCCCATGTGCATGACATGATCGAATCGCTTCCTGAAAAATACGCAACAGAAGTCGGGGAGCGTGGCACAAAGCTGTCGGGCGGCGAACGCCAGCGCATAGCGATCGCCCGCGCCATGCTGAAAAATCCCCCGATACTGATCTTCGATGAGGCGACCTCGGCGCTGGACTCTCAATCCGAACAGGCGATCCAGTCGGAACTGGAGCGGCTGTCTCGCAACCGCTCCACGCTGATCATCGCTCATCGTCTCTCCACGATCATTCATGCAGACACGATTCTCGTGATGGAACAGGGCAGGCTCGCCGAGCAGGGAAATCATGCTCAGCTGATGGAACAAAATGGTCTGTATGCGAATCTGTGGCGGGTGCAGTTGCGCGACGCACAAGCTGCGCTTGCTTGACAGGCCCACAGGGAACGAAGCTTGCAGAGGTTGCTCCGCATGCAGCAGTTCAGCATCCAGCGCTTCACGTCCGGCCGGGGCAAGTTACTGAGGGACGTCGCGCTCTGAAACAGAGCCCAATCAGGCCGGATTCGTTCAGAAGCGTCAGCTGTAGGTGTAATACACCAGCCTCACCCGTGTCGAATCAAAATACAGCGCTTGCCATGGAATGACGATCGGCGCTTTCCCCTGATTGGGCGCGACCACCACGTAGCGCAGCTGCCGGCTGCGCACATCAACCAGCACCGACCTGACCCGGCCGAGTGTTTGCCCTACCGCCGTCACGACCGGACAGGAGCGGAACAACTCGGTGGCGGATGACTGGCCGGCCGCCATGCAGGCAAAGCGCTTGCGACTCCGGCTGCCACCGGCGGAACTTCCGCCATCAAACGTTCTGAGCATTGTCCTGTCCTTGTGCAGCGCCCGTCGTGGTGATGACTGTGACCATGACGGTAGGCCACTGGTTCAGAACCACTGAAGCACTAACGGGATGAATCAGCGATCAGATCAATCTGTCCGTCATCCCGCCGAACCTTTGTTGCCGCCCCCTGACTCGATGATCTCAGCTGCGACCCAGCCCGGTCTGCGCGGTGGCCGCCGTCGTTCCTTCCAGATGCTCGTTCCAGGTGGTTCTCCGCGCGCCGATGGCACCCAGCGCACCCCCGATCAATGAAAAGACCAGCGACAGGACGACGGCCCCGAACGCTGTCCATGCTGCCGTGCTGGCACCTTTTACCGCGCGATCGGCCGCAGCGCGTCCCTCCGGGGAGGCCTGCTCGGGAGAGCCTGACAGTATCAGTGCCTGGTCGACAATGGTCGAGGCGCGATCACGGCGCACCCCCATGTTGCTGCTCATGTAGTCAATGGCCTGATCGCGCCGGCCGGCAGCGATATGCTCTTGCACGGTTCGCATGTCCTGCGGATTCACATTGGTTCCCAGCTGGCGGTTGAGCATCGCTGTAATGCCGCCGCCTGACTGCGCCATCACCCCGGCTCCCTGACTGACACTGGAGAACAGTCCTGACAGCAATGAACCACCGGCGGACGTCGCCAGTATCACAAACAGCAAGGTCGTCACTGCCCATGACACCACGCCATGCAGCATGCCATCGGTCTTGCGCTTGAGGCCGGACATTCGCCCGGCGACATAAGCGCCCACCAGCGCGGAAATCAGCATCGACAGACCCGCCCAGATCAGCGCGCCGGTGCCGGGCGCTTCTCCGGTTGACAGCTTCGTGAGTGAGAGCCCACTGGCAATGCCCAGCAGCGTGAGCACAAGTTGCATCGAGATCCCCACGGCGACACCCGCCAGCACGGCGCCCCAGCGTATCGCTGTCAGCAGCGAACGGCGAACGATGTTTTCCTGCGTAATGAGCGTGCTGCCCGGATAAGCTGCGCCACTTTCGAGGTGTAAGGTTGCCATCAAAGTCTCCTTGCTGAATCGAATCAAAGAAAAATTTACCGCCAACTCAGAGCCTGGACAGCACGCCGTTCGTAATCGTCACCCGATCACCCTGCTTGACGGTCGGCTCGGCTTCCTGAGCGAAGGACTGTGTCGTGCCGTCATCCATGCGTATCGTCACTTTGTAAATCTGGTTGTCGGTGCGGCGACGTTTTTCAATTTCATGTCCGACATAAGCGCCCCCTGCAGCACCCGCGACGGTGGAGACGGTCTTTCCTGTGCCACCACCCACCTGATGACCGAGCACGCCACCAATGGCCGCACCGGCCAGCGTTCCCAGACCCAGTCCCTGTGAACGCGGCACGACCTCGATCGTCTGTATGGTTCCCGTGCCGTTGACATTGCTGGCGATCGGCTGGGTCTGCACCTGCGAGCCGCCACTACTCCCCAGATTGCCGAGGCTTTCACACGCTGCGCTGACAAGCGCCAGAGCAAGTACCGGCACTGATACGAATTTGGTCCACATGTTTTTCTCCCGCGACAGAACTGACAAACATCCACCAGGTCATCTTCATTGGTAAACGCAGAGACCTGCAGACGAACGGATAGGCAGAAGCATCAACCATGCCCATGCAAAGTCAGTCCCCGGCACGCAGATTGCTCTGAGACTGAGGATCGTCTGGACGACTTTTAGGGAGAGCGCATGACCTTGTCCACCTTGCTGTCACTGAAGAAAAAATCGATACTCGTGACAGGAGCCGGCAGCGGGCTGGGCGCTGTGCTGGCAGAACAGCTGGCAGCAGAGGGTGCGTCGGTGATGCTCGCCGATATCAATGAACAACGCGCCGAACATCAGGCAAGCCGCCTTACCGCGAAAGGCTGTCATGTCGATGCCGTTCACTGCGATGTGGGCAATGCCGATGATGCAGAGAATGCCGTGCATACCACCATTGCCCGCTTTGGCCGCATTGATGTGCTGGTCAACAATGCCGGTATGGACGTGACCTGCAGCCTGTGTGAGATCGAGATCGCGCAATGGGAGCGCGTGCTGCGAACCAATTTGCATGGGCCTTTTCTGATGGCACGTGCAGCAGCGCGTCACATGATGGGGCAAGGGGAAGGCACGATCGTCAACATCACCTCAACTGCCGCGAAGCGTGCCTGGCCTAATGCCTGCGCCTACCATGCGAGCAAGACCGGATTACTCGGACTGTCACATGCGCTGCATGCCGAGCTGCGCCCGGCCGGCATCAAGGTGATGGCCGTCGTCTGTGGCGGCATGTCCACCCCGTTCATTCTGGAACGCTTCCCGGAGATTGACCGCGGCACGCTACAAGAACCGGGCAATGTCGCGCTGGCGATCAGCCAGCTACTGCAACTACCCGCGCAGACGGTCGTACCCGAAGTGACCGTGCTGCCAATGAACGAAACCTCATGGCCCTGAGCACACCGGACGCCTCACCGGCCATCTTCATCGACAAGGATGGCACGCTGATCGACGATATCCCTTACAACGCCGATCCCCAGAAAATCCGGCTGACACCGGGTGCAGTCGAGGGGCTGGTATTGCTGCGTGCGGCGGGATTTCGACTTTTTCTGGTGTCTAACCAGCCGGGCATCGCTTCAGGATTGCTGACGGCATCTCAAGTGTTGATGGCGTTTCGACAAATAGGTCACTTGATTGCAGAAGCACTTCATCAGCATCCAGCAAGCGTGCTGGATGGCTTTTATTACTGTCCCCACTCAGCGGATGCGCACGCGCCGGGATCAGCCGATCAAGCAGATCGGTCAGCAGGCTGTCGTTGCAGAAAGCCTGCGCCCGGCATGCTGCTGCGGGCAGCGTATGAACACGGCCTGAATCTCGCGCAGAGCTGGATGATCGGCGACATACTCGATGATATTGAAGCAGGACACCGTGCCGGCTGCCGCGCCGTGCTGATCAATAATGGCAATGAGACGGAATGGACGCCGGGGTCGATGCGCGTACCTGATGCAATGGTGACCCGTTTTGATGAAGCAGCGGTGCTGATCCGTCAGGCGAGCTGCGCGCATCACGGCAGCGTCTGATGCAGTCGGCCTGGCCTGCTGCCTGTCGGCTGCTGGTGATACGCCTCGATGCCAGCGGCGATCTCTTGATGTGCACGCCAGCGCTGCATGCGCTCCGCGATGCCGGGTATCAGGTATCTCTGCTGACGTCATCCACCGGTGCCCTGGTCGGTTCGCGCTGCGGCGCGATCAGTGAGGTGATCGTTTTCGACAGCCCATGGATGAAAGCTTCCTCCGCTGTCAGCAGCGGCGCGACGATCGCCGTCGCAAAGACATTACAGGCACGCGCCTTCGACGGCGCCGTGATCATGCAGAGCTATAGCCAGAATCCACTGCCTGCCGCGATGCTGTGTCATCTGGCCGGCATTCCTCGGCAACTCGCTTATTGCCGGGAGAATCCTTACCAGTTGATTACTGACTGGCTCCCAGAGCCTGAACCAGAGTCACTGCAAAGACATGAAGTACAGCGGCAGCTGGATCTGGTCGGTGCATTGTGCGCACCTCCGGTGGATACCGCTCTGCGACTGACCGTGACGGAGGATGATTACAAGGCTGCAGATCAGGCGCTGGTCCGGCTCGGGCTTCACGAGATGCAGGAATTCATTCTTGTGCACCCCGGCGCGTCTGCAGAGTCTCGTCGCTATTCACTGGCTTCGTTACAGACCGTGATCAAGCAGATCGGGCATGCCACTGATTTGCCACTGGTGCTCACGGGAGGCCCTCAGGATCAGGCTGTATTGTCTGCATTGCAGACCGCCGCTGGCTCTGCCTACGCAGGAATAGTGAGCGATCTGGATTTCGGCGGACTGGCAGCCCTGATCGGCCAATCACGGCTGCTGATCGCCAACAACAGCGCGCCGGCACACCTTGCCGCGGCCATGCAAACACCCGTCGTCGTACTGTACGCTTTGACCAATCTGCAGCACACGCCCTGGCAAGTGCCCGCCAAAGTCATGTTCAATCCTGTTCCCTGCGCACCCTGCTATCGCAGTGTCTGCCCGATGATCCATCATGCCTGCCTTACCGGCGTGCCGCCATCCGCCGTGATCATGGCGGCGTCCCGGCTGCTGGCCGAGACCGAAGCGATGCGGCGACACCCGACCTGAGTGTCTGTGTTAAACCAGAAGACATCATGTCGATTCATTGGCGTCGCGGATCACGCTGAAACCTCCATCAGGTTCGAGATACACTGCTTTTACTTGATCGATTCGCTCTATGCCCTCTTCCCTGAGCTTGCTCCACAATTCTTCGTCAGTGATGAATTCGCGGCGCATATTTCTCTTCAGTAGCTTGCCGTTTTTAACCAGCAGTAGCGCGCCGGGTGAGGCGAAGCGACGGATGGAAGGATAGCGAAAGGACAGCCAGTCCAACAGCAGATTCCAGCCGACCAGCGTCAGAACAAGGATCGTACCGTCAGTTACCGAGGTGTACTCGCCGGCCATCGCGTTCTGAGAGGCATCGGCGATGATCACCAGCACCAGGATATCCGCAATGCCGACTGCCCCGACATCGCGCCTGACGATGAAGCGGAACACAAAAAATAAAAACCAGTAGGTGGCCGTGCCGCGCAACATAATCTCGGCAATCGGCGTGCTGAGACCAAATATGCCAGACAGGTCAAGACCTGAGACCAATCCATTCACCCCGGCAGCGGCAGTCAAACGACCTCAGTTGAGCAGGCCGCTGTCACGCCCCGGCAGGCAGAGTGCTGCATTCGACGCAGTCGGCGCCTTAGCGGTGTCGGCCAGCGTGAGGTTCTTGCCCGGATGGCTATACTCCTCCAGACGGTTGTAGAGTGTCTTGAGGCTGATGCCCAGAAGATCGGCGGCACGTTTTTTCACGCCGCCACACAGCTCAAGGGTAGCGAAGATCAACTTGCGATCGACATCCGCCAGAGAGGTCCCCACCGGAATGGCGAGCGTCAGCGCGGTGGAACCCGAACGACTCAGGCTGCGATCTGGCGCAGGCAGTTCGATGAACTGATCCGCAAGGATGTAAGCCCGCTGAATGAAGTTCCTCAGCTCGCGCACATTGCCAGGCCAGTGATAGTGTCTGAGACTGGCCTGCACACGCGCAGACAACTGCTTTTGTGTCGCGTGCTCTGCGTTCAGCTCATCGAGAAAATGCTGTGCGATCAGCTCGATATCACTGCCACGTTCACGCAGTGGAGGCACGTTGACAGGAAACACATTCAGCCGGTGGTAGAGATCCAGGCGCAAGCGCCCTCGGGTGATCGCAGCTTCAGGATCACGGTTGGTAGCGGCGATGATACGCACATCCGTTTTCAGCTCCTGGCTGCTGCCAATGCGCATGAAGGTCCCTGTCTCCAGCACCCGTAACAGCTTCACCTGAAGATCGATCGGCATCTCGATCACTTCATCAAGAAACAGCGTTCCTCCGGAAGCTCGTTCAAAGTAGCCCTTGTGCTGACGATCCGCGCCCGTAAAACTGCCTTTCTCATGCCCGAAGATTTCACTCTCGATCAGCTGCGGCGATATGGCACCACAGTTCACCGGCAAAAAAGCCTGTCGGCGACGGTTGCTGCGGCAATGGATGTTCTGCGCGACCAGCTCCTTGCCGCTACCACTTTCGCCCAGGAGAAGCACGCTGGCCTCCGTGGGCGCCACGCGATCGATCTGATGCTGCAATACCTTCATCGCAGGCGAGTCTCCCAGCAATTGGGACTGGGGCGCAGAACCGAGTCTGACGGTCGCTGGTGTCCGTGAGGTGTGCTTCATCTCACTGCGCGCATCATTTTCGGCGAGCCGTGCCACGCGCTGACGCAGCAACTGGCGCACACGGGCAGAATCAACGGGCTTAAGCAGAAAATCCGCGATGCCGCGCCTGAAAGCGCCGATGATTTTCTCCGGTGACGGGGCAATGCCCATCAGCACCAGATGAGAAAGCACGGCCGGTGAAAGTCGCTCCGTCCACGCATCTGCGCTCTCGTCTGCAAGAGAGTCACTGAGGAAGACCAGATCCGATTCCCTCAGCTCGCACTCAAGCTCGGCAGCCCCTAAAGACCCGAGTACCGTGGTCTCGTAGGACTCAGACTGGGCCAGTTCGCTGAGCAATCTGGCCGTGACCTCATCTTCATCAACAATCAATGCATGCAGCATGTCGGCAAAAATCTCTTATCGTGCTGCGGCATCCGTCGTCGCATGCGGCTTATCGGGAACTGCCGGTTGCGCCGCCTCCTGTGCTGCCGTTGGTACTGCTGCCAGAGCTTCCGTCAGGAACACTGCTGGATGATGGGCTGCCAGGCGACGAGCCGCTCGGAGAAGTGCCGGGGGGAGGGCTGGAATCGGAACTGCCGCCCATGCTGCTGCCAGTGCTTCCGTCTGATGCGCCCCCCGTGGTCCCTCCGGTGCTGCTGCCGCCCGAGGTGCCACCCCCCGGCGTGCTGCCCGAAGTACCACCCGTCGTACCTCCGCCCGTGCCTCCTGGCGCAGACGTCCCACCCCCTGGTGCAGCACCCGTTTCTGGCGGCGGCTGTTTGGTCGAGCCGGTTGATGAGCTCGTGCCACCCGACGTGCTACCGCCGCCCGGCTCAGAGCTGCTGCCGCTACCGCCACCCCGGTTGCAGGCTGCCAGACTGATTGTCAGCAGCCCCAGAACGAACAACGTTTTTGATGTGCCCAGATTGGATCTCATTACTATTCCTTTCAAAAGCGGTTGCGTCGACTATTCGCTTGACTGAGGCATGCTGCGTAAGTTTCAACGCAGGCACTGGGGTCTGCGCCCGGCCAAATGCGGGTAGGTAAACAGGGGCATGTCTGTTGACAGCGTGATGATGGCGTGATGACGACGAGACAGAGTGAGAACTGTCACCAAGGGCAATAGTGACAAAGACATGTGCACAGCCTTTGAGATCGGGCAGTGCGTCATGCGATGGATGGGGGAAATTCTCTGTTTGCGATCTCTGCGACGATAGACACGTCGCCCCGGCGTCTCCGCAATGTGCTCACAACCACGACTCCGACATCACCGAACGCTGTACGGCAGCTCCGCTGCAATGGAGGCGCTCTATACGCAAATTCAGCGCGTGGCAGGCACAGAGGCCACGGTGCTGCTGGAGGGTGAAAGCGGTACTGGCAAGGAGCTGATCGCTGCGGCAATTCATCAGGACAGCACGCGTCATACGGCGAATTTCGTCGCTGTGAACTGCGGTGCAATTCCGGGAACGCTGATCGAAGCAGTCCTTTTTGGGTATGAAAAAGGCAGTTTTACCGGGGCGGCCCGGCAACATGCCGGCCATTTCGAGCATGCGTCCGGCGGCACACTGTTCCTCGACGAGATTACCGAGATGCCTGCCGAGATGCAGGTGAAGCTCTTGCGTGTGCTCGAATATGGCCGTTTTCATCGCGTCGGCGGAAGTCAGGAAATCAAGGTCGATGTGCGTCTGATTGCCGCTACCAACCGCTCATTAGATGAAGCAGTCAGCGAGGGACGTTTGCGGCAAGATCTGATGTATCGTCTTGCCGTGTTCCCGATCCACGTACCGCCCTTACGGGAACGAGGTAATGATACTGGGCTGCTGGCACAGCATTTTCTTGATGAACTCAATCGGGAAGCCGGGACTCGCAAGCAATTTACTCGCCGTTCACTGGAGCGGATACGCACTTACCACTGGCCGGGCAATGTACGAGAGTTAAAAAATCTTGTTCACCGGGCCTACATCCTCTCAGCGGACGCAGTCACTCTGGAGGAGCCTGTCAGCGCCAGTGCTGGGAAGACCTTGCTGGTAAATGACACACTCAATTTTCCGATCGGCATACCTCTCGCGGATGCTCAGCGCGAGTTCATTTTGGCGACACTGAAACACTTTCGGGGCAACAAGCGGCAAACCGCCGAGATATTGGGCATCAGCCTGAAAACGCTCTATAACCGCTTGCGGGACTACTAGAGGGTGTTATGCACTCATCCCGGGGTCGCGTTCGCACGAGAAGCGCTCAGCGCAAGGCGTGGCGCGCCGCTCAGGGTGGTCCCCTGCGCAAGCGCCGCAACACAGCGATGGGCGCTTCTCGTGCGAACCCTCCGGGCAGTTCAGGAAACAGGCCGCCTGCGGCGTTGCGACTCCTTGCCGTAGCACCGCTACGACGCGTCGCCGCGCCTTGCATCCGACCTGTTTCCT
>JACCDP010298710.1_pt1 | contig 36033 bp, 36 predicted proteins | sample 7445841 | NCBI WGS metagenome assembly JACCDP01 (sample SAMN15323441, study PRJNA562643) | freshwater metagenome | isolation source: river surface water | place: USA:Blue River Watershed | collected 2017-08-17 | reverse complement strand
TATTACTATAATAAATATTGTAATCTCAAAGTGTTATACAAAAATATTCTCTTTTGTGAAGTTTTTTTCTAATATTTCAGTAAAATTATCAAAATTATACTTTATATCAAATAAAAATGCCACTCTAGTCGTATCCCCTCCATTAATAACTGTATGTTCTATTTTCTGAGAATCAAACCAATGTATAGTTCCATCGGTAAATCTCATAGAATGTTCCACCTCATCAATCTTAAAATGATTTATACATTTTTCATTTGATACTATTGGAAATATAAATCTTCTATATTCATGCCCACCATCTTTATGCCAGTACAAACCTCCGGTTGGTTGTGCAAAGAAAAGAAATATGTTATCAATTTCAGCACCTTCAAATGTAGGCAAAACTTCTTTATTGAAGTACTCCATTCTATCAAATTGAGTTCTCATACCATGATAATTCTCCATTTTTAAATTATCATTTGATACCGAACTCGTATCAAAATGTAGATTAATTTCTTTTATTAATCTATCAGTATCGAAACTTAAATTAGATTTATATAACTCCATTATCTACTAAATGTGAATATTCCTAAAATTTGGTTTAATGGTGCAAATGCTCCTGTCAATTTAAATGTATTACCTTTATAATTGAATACAATACCTTCATTAGGTACAATCTTATCAAATCCACCTAATGCCTCTATTCTACTTAATTCGATATTTAATTTATCTAAATTCTTAGCATCACCGGTTGCTTTGATAGAATCGATTGCAGTTTGTAATCTACCCACCATTTGTTGTTTAGCTGCATCTGGATTAACCGTCAATACTGATGTCATAAATGATAATACTTCTGCACCTACTCCTAAGAATATAGTTTCAAATTTAAGAAGATTATCTTTAGTTATCTTTTGTTGATCCTGTTTTTCTATTTTCTCAGCCCAATCTCTATTCTTTTGGTCTTTAATATCTTTGATACGGAATCCTTTATCACCAAATGCCCATCTCTTTACCAATCCAATTTTATGTTGTTCATCCAAACCAGTTGTATTCTTATTAACAAAATTCATCCACCACGCTTGATGATAATCAGCAACTCCACTCTTATCAGTTAAACCAAACTCAGTTTGAAGTGCCTGAATTTTTGATAAAAATGCTCCTTGTTTAGCTTTTAAATCTTTATTAACAGGTAATTTTTGAATCGGAGGCCCTTGCAATTTAAATTTAGATTGAACATCTGCATTTACTTTCTTAACCATTGTAGCCAATTGGTTTCCAGTTTCAGCATTTTGTCCAATTGCGTTTCCAGCTTCATCATATTCCATTGTTCCATGAAATACTAATAACGATTGTCCATAAGGAATCACATTTGTATTCTCCGGATAAATAATTTCACAATTCATAAAACATTTACCATCTTTGAATATTTTCTTTTTACTCGCTTCAGGCAATCCTTTTATTGCAGATTCTAAATCTTTAATTGCAAAACTGAAAGCATCTGATACTGAACCTCTTCCTGCAAATTTACTAATTACATCTTGCACACTCATCGCATCTTTACCTTTATTTTTAAGATGTGATTTATTTCTAGCTGCTACCAATCTTCCATTTACCCAACTAATAGCCAATGCCTGTCCATCAGTTTTCTCTCTTGCCAATTCTAACTTACCACTTAATGCCTGTTTTACAATTCTCTTTAAATCACCAAATGTAAGATTCATTTGAATATCAAATGGATGGTTCATATGTCCATATGCACCACCTTCCACTAATAATCCTTCGCTTGTAGTTGGTTTATTATTTTCACCACATTTATGACAAGTATATACATCAGTTCCACCATCTTCTATTTTCCAACTCCACCCGCATTTATCACAAATTATTTTATTTCCTACTACCGATTCATTGAATGTATTATGTTTAACTTTATACCATCCACCACCAGGTGTTCTAAATATTCTAGCAGGTATTCTAAACTCAGAACCTATTGGTAATTTGTTAAAATATTTACTATCTATATGAACCACTTTTGTGATGAACTCTTTCGTTCTATTATCGGCACCAATTAAATCAACTTCAATTTTTACCGGAGTTCCACCAATCTTAATTGTACCCGCATATATTCCTTTTACAGGCCCTTCGGAAACAAAAATAGGAGTTGATGATTTGAAGTTAGGCTTTCTCATAATTGTTTTAGCAATTAATCGGTTAGCCACTTTCATAAATGGTATATTAATATTTGTTCTTTTATCCAATACAACAAATTCTTTGTATTTGTTTAAGAACTCTATAAATTGTTTTTTATGTTTTGCCAATCTTTTAAAGAACCCCGTCAATTCAGGTGCAGATATTTCTTTACCATTTCTAGGGTCATTTAATCTTTGGAAAAAATGGTCAGTTTCTTTTCCTAATTCAATATCTTCCGGTGATAATTGTGAATCCGCATATTTCTCAACTTGATCTAATTCAGATTTTGCCATTTCAACTTTTGCCAAATTTGTATAATAATTTGGGTTTTCATAAAGATGGTCTAATGCTATTTCTTTAGCAACCTCTCTATCCGAAGTGTGTTCCATCTCAACCGATATTCCTTTTTTGAATTCAGCCACCATCATATCCACACTAACATTATGCTTTTTAGCAATACCATTTAATGTCATTCCCGCTGCCAATCCACCTGGAATTTCATCTTCTTTAACTAAATCTATGTTTTCTTTTAATTTAAGTTTATTAAGAGTTAATGTTATTAATTTAAATACCTTCTCATCAAAAGAAGGATATGCTTTCATAAATCCAGCTTTTCTTTGTTTTTCATCACCCTTTCCTAACCAATTACGAACATCAGTTCCGCTAATTGGATTTGATTCAGATGGAGAGATGTATATATATCCCTTATCTTCATATCCTTTTAATTCAGTTTTATCCGAATACTTTTCGAAATATTTACCACCCAATCTCATTTCATCCTTTTCACCAACTGCAGTTACGAAAGCAGTTTTATCACTATTGAATTTACTTAATATTTCAGCAGGAGCATATGGATTTTTAATAAGAACAATTTTGTTGGCAGGAATACCAAACATCTTGTTCATTATATATTTTTTCTCAACAAACCCAAACGGAGATTTTTGATTATCGGTTTTATTAGATGTACCTATATAGACATTATCTTTTCCGAATTTTTTAACTAAATGTTGATAAGTAGCATAATGCCCTTTGTGAAAGGGTTGGAATCTTCCAGCATATACCACTACTTTTTGTGATATATCCTCCATCAACATAGATTCCATTAAATATTTGGTAAGTTCGTTCATAATCTTATATAAATATCAAAGATTTTTGTAATTTTCAATTATATACTCAGAAAGTAGATTTCCAAAGTTTTTATGTGAAAAATAACCAGGATGTATATCAGTTGTTCTCATTTCAGTTTCATGTGCAATAGTAGATTCGGTATCCAAAGCATATTGATGAAAATCTTCTATTGTTTGTTTTCCAACTTTAAGAGATAACATATTTGATGATTTCAAATTACTTTCTATTGAGGGGCTAAATTCTCCTGCAAAAAATATATGTTTTATTTTATGATATCGTAAAAAGGTTAAAAAAGTATTAATTTCTCTACTAACTCTCGAATATTCTGCTTTCTTTGAAAAGAAATTGTTATAATATGATTTAGAAGCCTCTCTAACTAAATCCCAATCATTTTGAGTATCTGAATTATAATATTTACGAGTACCATAAATATCTATTATAGAATCATCGGTGTAATCGTTGTTAGTAAAATGGAGATTTAGTATAATATGGGAATCTAATTTTTTAGAATACATATCCAATCTACCCATAGAAGGTAATTCTAATATAAGAAATAAACTATCTTTTATTTTCCAATTTTTCTTAACAAAATCATATGCCATTCTAATAACTCTGGCACTTCCTCCACCACTTTCAGCTTCATTTACAACTTCACATTTAAAGTTACTAGCAATTACGGATGAATATGAAACTTCTTTTTGCTCATCCCACCATACACCATATCTCTCTTTATAATAATCTCTAACGGAAATAGTATCTAATGTTCTATCTATTTCTAATCCTCCTGCTGCCGAATGTGAGCAACCATTACAATAGATTACATTTAATCCCTTCATTTACTATTTTTTTACAAGATTCAATCTCACCCAGTTCATAATCATAAGTTAATAATTTAATCTGATTATAAATTAAAATGTTTTCTATATCTTTTAATTTAATTTTAAGTTCTTCGATTGGGATAGATGATAATCTTTTTATTTCATCGATAATCATAGTAAGCCTTTTCATATCATCTTCTTCATCATCATATCTCTCATCTATTAATCCATCAAATGTTTTAAACCCCATATTTCTAATTTCTTTTAAATAATGAGGAGGCCCTGCAATTAAAAATGGTTGAAGATACATTATTGGTTTAAATATTTTTTCCGAAATGAATCCACTCTTTTTAAAAAATATCGTATCACTAATAAGACTTATAGCACTTTTTTTATAGGGAGTGGTATCTTCAAACCCATATCCACTAATTCTAAGTGTAGTTTCAAAATCAACTTTATGTTCCGGCAAAGTTAAAACATGTTGATATTCATCCCAAAACCCCATATCTCTTAATTGGTTTTCATAATCATATCTAGCAGGCCCTAATGTTTCATAAAATTTAGGATTAAATGATATTAAAAATTTATCCTGTAAATCATTTTTGAAAACTTCGGATATTATCTTAGCTCTATGATGGTGAATATATTGGTTAAAACTTAAAAAATGATATTTCTTATCATCATAATTTAAAAATTCAGAAGTATCATTATTAGTTAAGTTGTACTGAAAATATCGAGAACTTCTATTCAAATAATAATTAACTCTTAAAAATCTGATATTACGAGATTCAAAATCCGAAAAATCATTTAAGTAATCATTATGAATAAATAATATTCTTTTATAGATTATTTTTTTTAATATTTCAGATACGAAGAAGTTATCCAAATGCCCTTCATGTGAGTAATTGATAACTATTGTTGCGTTTAATTGATGAATTTTACGAAGAGTTTCGGGGTGAATTCCATCAAATCTATTAACAAAAAAATTTATATGTCCGAATGGTTCAATTACAAAGAATAGTTTTTCATTTTTGTATTGATCATAATTTTGATATACATCATTTATATCCAAAAATCTAACACCTACATCGTGTTTTTTATTGAAGTCATTTAATGGTAAAGTTTGAAATCCCAAACTATTCATTATAACACTCAAATCGTTTCCAAACTTATCAAATAATGCTCTCATCAACAATCCTAAATCATCGGATTGTGTATCTATTATCCATTGTTGGCAATAATCAAAAACATCTTTTGGTTGGCAATTTGGAAGTATAGTATTATTAACCTTATGTTCGTATAATAAATTAAGATACATAATACAACTCTGGATATTCAACTAAACAATGTATTCCTACATTATTCATAGCATATTTGTAAGCCAAATCAATCATTGAAGGTGTTTTTAAATCATGAAACTCAATCGTTTTACATAATGATTTAAATTCTTCCAAATAATTTCCTTTATGTTGATGTCCTGGATCCAATGGTTTATCAGAACCTTTACCTAATCTAATTAAGATATGTGGTTTAACTCCCGTCATCATTTCATACTTATCCAAATGATTAACCAATTGATTGGTAGCTGATATAATAAAATCCCAACGAGGATAGAATGTTACGACCAATTTACCGGCCATAGCTAACCCCAAACTCATTCCCATTTGAGTTTCTTCCATTACAGGCAATTCAATCATTAAATTTTTATCTACATTATCTAATGTAGTACTCATAGGGTTTCCTCTATAAACAATTTGTTGCCCAATGAAAATAGCATTATCTTTCTTAGCAATTTCTTCCATTGCATTACTTAACGCATCTTTATATGGGGTATATTCTGGTTGGCTCATTATATAAATTTTATTAACTCTTCATTTACAAATTTTTTATTCAAAATTGATGATGGATGACCATACCAATTAAAATTACCATCTAAATTTTCACTAAATAGAACTTTTTTTAATCTATCATAGTTATCAACATCTTTTTGTTTTCTAACTGCATATTCATACAATCCTCCTTTTTTCAAACCCTCTTCTTCATAGAACCAAAATTTTTCAAAAGGTAGTTTGTTCAAATATACGGAAAAATATTGGGAATTCCTAACAAAGTAATCCATATCTTTGTTATGATATATTTCACCATTATACACATCCGTTGTTCGGAATTCGGGTTCGTAGAATATATCTTTGATTGTAAAATAGGTATAATTGATTTTTTCTATATCTAAATAATTGCTTAAATCTAAGATTGTTTCTACCAAAGAGTATGAATGATTTTGACTTAACATCTGATGATGTGTTTTTAATATACCATCTATACCAATATACTTTGAGTTATTAGTTTCATAATATCCTCCTGTTAAGTACCAAAATTCATCTTTATAATTCTTAGGAGTAGGTAGATAATTGTTTGTATGAGAACCTATTTCCAAGTCCCCATTATAATCCTTTATTAAAAATGAATTTCTATAAGGTTGTGTCCATTGTGCAAAAACTTTATGTATTATACCACCATTTTGTTTAATATATTCTATCCAATATAATATCGTGCGTTTAATGGTGTTATTATCGTTTGTAGGGTTGCCTAAATTTAAGACAACATAATCATCCCCCAACATAATTTGCAACCATTCTGGCCACTGCAAACCCTCTACATTGTAAAGGTCTTTTGTCATATGGTTTAATGGTCTTAAATTTGTAAAGGAGCAACCACTACAAAGGATATATTTTTTATTTGTTGAGATATTCACTCTTATACCAATTTAACGCCTTTTCCAATCCTTCTTTAATTGAAGTTTTAGCAGTCCATCCCAATTTATCATAAACTTTAAACGAATCAATTAAACGGGTTGGAATCATAGGTGCTTTGTTATTTACATATTCAATAGGAGATTCTAAACCTTCTATTTCTTTAAGATACCCAATAACCTCATTTACCGAATATCCGGTATTTGAACCTACATTATAAATTTCGTGATTCTCTTCTTTCTCCATTATAAGTTGTAGTGCTTCTACAAAATCTTCTACATAAAGAAGGTCTCTAATCTCAGTACCATCTCCCCAAACAGGAATCGGGTCTAATCTACTAGCAACTTTAATAATAGAAGCAGGAGTAACATGACACTTATCTAAATCGTATTTATCATGTGGCCCATATAAGTTTGCAGGTCTAACAATTACAGTCTGCATTGGATTAATTAAAATCTCAGAATACATCTTACATAGAACTTCCGCATATCTCTTCATCCAACCTACCGGATAGTATGTTTTATAAATTGATTCATAGATGTTATCAGATTCACATACTGCTCTCTCACCACTTTCAGGATAGATAGTAGATGAAGATAAGAATATAAACTTCTTAACCTTTTCTTTATATGCTTTTTCTAAAGTTAAAGCATTGATAATTACATTTGGAGTAACATGAAGAAGAGGAGCATAAATTGTATCAACTGCATTAGATGTGGATGCTGCACAATGAAATACCACATCAACTCCTTCCATAATTTTAGCAACGAATGCTTCATCTCTTAAATCACCTTGAACTGATTCTCCGAATCCTTCTAACTTTCGGTTAAATCCATGATTACGAAGGTTAGTATATCCTTCTTTATATAACCTTTCGGCTAAATTTCTACCAACGAACCCAGTCGCACCTAATATTAGGATTTTGTTTTCTTTATTCATATAACTTCTTTAATTAAAATATCATCAACAAATTTTTTCCAAGTTTTTGTAGAAGGGTGTCCCGCTACAACCATATTACCCTCCAACCATCTATCTTCTTCTATATTATCATATATCCATTCATACACTCCTCCATATTCACCATATTCGTTCTTATAAAACCAACAATACTTATCCCAATTAATCCTTTTATAAAAACTATTAATGTATAAATTATAATCAAATCTTTTTCTATTACCTCTTTGTATAAATTTTTTAGTATCGTACAATTCTTGTAATTTGAGTTCTACTTCATCGTATTTAAGAGGTTCATCTACTACTTCATTGTTTTCAATTTGGCCATCAAATATACTTTCTTCAGTTGATAACATATCTTTTATGAAGAATGTTTTTAATTTAATACCATTACTTTCTGAAAATGATATCAAATAATGAAACCATTCTAAAAATGAAAGTGTATCTTCTTCATTACTTTTAACCCATTTAACTTTGGATTTAAAATACTCTTTTTCTTTTTCAAAATCTTGCTCTTCTTTCATCCAATTGAAAAAGAAATTACCACTTAATGCATAAAACCCATTTTCAAAGTTAGTATATGTATAATCCGTTTTATGAACTACTGAATTTGGTATTTGTGGAATGAATATAGAATCTCTATTTAAGAATGTCCAACATGCTATTAGAGTAATATCCGTAATTCCCTTTTCCAATAATTCGTTTGCTTTATATATCAAACTTCTAACAGTCGTTTTAACATCATTCGTAGGAGATCCAACATTATATACATTATAATATTCTCCTAAATACTCAGGCCAAAACACACTCTTTTTATCGGGTGTTGCATGAAAATTAGTAAATGAACATCCACTACAAATTATGTGAGACATAATATTCATATGTTTTTTCTAGTGCCTTTTCGAATCCCAATTTAGGTAATAACCCAATTTGGGTTTGTTTAGATGTATCCATCTGTCTTCTCAAATCTCCATTTGGTTTTGTGGTATTCCAATTTATCGTTAAATTCTTTCCACTAATTTTGATAAGAGTTTCTATCATTGATTTAATAGTTATTTCTTCTCCAGCACCAAAGTTGATTGTAGTATGAACACTTCCTTTATATAATTGTAATATAGCATCTGCTACATCTCCCGCATATACAAAATCTCTAATTGGAGAACCATCCCCCCACGCTTCAATTGAGTCACCTTTTGCTTCAACTATCTTTTTAATAGTAGATGCAATAACTGTTCCTTTTCCACTAAAATCATCATATTCACCGAAGATATTTGCAGGTCTGATAATAGCCCAATTGTGATAATTGTATTGAACTCTATATGCTTCTAATAAAATCTCACCCATTCTCTTACTCCAAGATGGAAACCAATCTGCTTCCGATGGTAGTGTTTTCCACACACTATCCTCTTCAAATCTTTCAGCAGGAGCATATACCCCAACTGAACTTACAAAGATTAACCAAGTATTATTCTTTGCACATTGATTAATTATTTCAGTATTAATTTTGAATGATGGATAAAGGAAATCTACTGGCTTTTCTTTTGCTCTAATAGGAGAACCTTTTACACCAAAACAATTAAATACAGCGTCAAATTTGTTTATAAATAAGGATTCTATTGCAAATGGTTTTGTTAAATCTTCTTGAACAAATTCCCATCCGGTAGAAGGTAAGTGTTTTCCTTTTTTTAAATCAACTCCAACTACTTTGTATCCTTCATTTAAACACTTTTTTAATAAATGTGTTCCAACCAATCCATTAACTCCCGTAATTAATACTTTTTTCATTTTACTTCTATAAATTCTGATTGTTTATATTCTTTTTTAGCCATATAATCCGCATGCCAATTATTAATTATTTCTTCTGCCTGTGATTTATGTTGAAATGGATATGCTCCACTCACCCATATTTTAAAGGGTAGATAAAAATAATTTGTTTTAAACCATACTCTTCGTTCTGGCAAATAATATCTTGTCCCATTTTCTACCCAAGTTTCAATGCGATATTTTGGCTTTGCTTCTAATGTTATCACTCCCAATAACATTACTATTAATAATAGTTTTTTCATTTTATTTTATGTATGTAACTCTTTAATTGTGTCATCTATCATTGTTGAGAAAGAATATGTAAAAAACTTTTGTCTATTATGATTTATCTTATCTATATTATTACGATACCATTCAATCATACCATCTCTTCCAATTGAATATATTTTTTTAATTTCTTTAAAAGCTGCATTCAATCGTTCATCTCTATTTTCTATCGAATCAAATGAATAATCAATAATATCATCATATTGCTCAAACCCCAAATCTTTTATATATTGGTTTGAATATCTATCACCAATTATTAGAAACGGATGGGAATTTGCTAATGCTTTAAAACTCTTTTCAGTTAAATTTAGACTCTCGTTTTCAAAAGATGTCTCAGATATTATGTTAAATAGAGTTTCTCCGTAATGAGATTTGGTTGTGTATTTTAAATTAGAAAATACATCATTTTTGTGATTAGGATAATCCCAATCTAATACATTGAAACCCATTCTTTCAAACCTATTGTAATATGCAATTAAATCATATAATTCATCCTGAGTTGATTCAAGTTCTCTTCTATTGAAATTTTCGTTTCGTATTAAGATAGATACATAACTATCATCTATCATTCCAGTCTTCATTAACCATAACAATAGTTGTACCCTAAATGTTTTAGTTGTATTTTTGTTATAACTTAAAAAGAATTTTTTCTTTTCAAATGAAAGATATTCATCCGATGATAATAAACCAATTTCAGTTCCATTATGTTCGATTGAGGTATTTTTTAAATCTCTATAATGATCAACTAAAAACCCAAATAGATATGGTTTATGAATAATTCTAATACCATGCTTATTAAATAATTCAGAATGTTTATTATTAGTAACTACTATTATTCTATTTGGTTCTATTTGATATCTATCCTTTAATTGAATTAATTTTATGATAAATCCATTTTGCCCAGTTCCTTCGTGAAAATTAGAAAATACCAATCTAACATTAGGTTTGGTTTTTATAGTTTCAAAAACTTTTTCAAAATATATTCTATTTGAATCAATAACATTGGAATTCATTTCTCCTATAATAGATAAATTCCATATGATATTATCATCATTTAATTCAAAAATCGGATTATCAAATCCATATGCCCAATCTAAATTTGATATATGACAAAATGGTTGTCCGTTTGAAATGTTTTTATAATCTATATTCTCATAATAGAACTTCATATTCTGCTTTTATTTTACTATAATATTCCCACTCAGTTTTAATATGGAAATCTAACTGTTTATTTTGATTTTTCCAAGCATCTAAGAAAAGTTTTACAAAAGAATAATAGATAGTATCCGATGTTGAATTCTGAGAATGTTTCTTTTCATCATAATATCCTGTATTCTCTATTTGCTTAGAAGTTATATAACTATCCAAACTTTCTAATTCTAACCATTTTAATGATATATCATTGGTTCTTAATACATCCATATAATGATAAGCCATATAATGGTGATATTCAACATGTGCATCCTTTGTTAAACAATATGGAACAATATTATCGAATATAATATTTTTTAAATATTCACCATTACGAGTATCAATAAAATTTCGTAAATTCTCCTTAAACACATCAATTCCAACTTCAAAATCCTTTTCACTTATATCATTATGAAAAAATGATTTCATAAATTCTTTTCCATTTTCATTAGCCGTAAAAAATCGTTGCTCACAAATAGATAATATGGTTGATACACCGGATGCAAATCTTAAATCAGGATTTCTAATTAAAAATGCTACTTTATCAGTAGTTGTAAATAAATTGCTTAACATATGTGATTGATATCCTTCCTTATCACCAGGTATTGTATCATTCATTTCATATAAAAACATAGATTTATTAAGTGGATGATTATATTTTTCACACTTTAAAGTTTTTATGAAATTTTTAAAAAATCTAGTTCCTAATTTAGCAGATGTTGCAAAACATATGTTATTATTGTGATAATATTTATAACTGGTCGTATAATCCTTTACTTCAAATTCCATTTGCTAATTTTTTAAAATATTTTTTACAACTTTCTCTATTGTAAAAATTTAATGAATGAGTTTGATTATGTTCTAATATATTTTTTGCTTCCTTATAAATTACTTTCATATCCTTTTCATTTACATTCTTAATAAGAGATGTAACCGCTTTCATTCTATCCTTTGGAGATTCGATATCATCATAACTTTCATCCCAAAAATCACTAAAAGTTTTAAACCCATATCCTCTTAATCTTTCCAAATGTTTATAAGGAGCAAGAAATATTGCTAAATGTAGATTAATAAATGGTTTAAAACTTTTTTCAGTTAGATGTTCTTCATTATTTTCAAATGAAGTTTCAGTTATCAAACTACAATATGAATTATCATAACTTTCTTTAAAATGAGTTGATTTGGTATCACCGAAATATTGATAAATTGATTTAGAATCTGGCTCAAATATACTCTTCTTTTTTGTATAAAAAACATATTTTAATTCACGCTCTAATTCTTCCAATTCATCCCTATCAAAGTAAGCAGAAAAATGTTCTATGCTGAATATATTGTGATTATCCATTTTTTCTTCTCCATAAAATGGTAAAAACTCATTTGGAGAAAATAACATAGACCAATCTATATTTTCAATAACACCATCTTTTATTAGTTTAGCAATAAATGAAACTCTATGTGCTTTTGGAACTCTATTTAAGCAAAGAAAATTAAACTTTCTATTTGAATCTGCAAAATGTGGTAATTCAAACCTATATCCCAATTCGTTTAGTTTATTGGTATTTAACGCATCATTTAAAATTAAAGAAGTATGTTCTAATAACCAATCTGATATATGAATATTCAACCCAACATCACCTATTGATTTCATATAATATTCATCTAATTTTTTATTAGCAAAAGTTAAATAGAAACTATTAGCATCTAAATTATGAGTTTGTATAAATTCAAATAACTTATGAAAAAATTCTATATGATTTCCGCCACCCTCATGCTCTCTCAATAATAAAACTTTTATTTTTTTATTATGAATCAATGATAAAATTTTATTAGAAAAAAATCCTTCTTTGAATATAGAATAAAAATCAGTATTTAAATCAATCGGAAAATACACATTACTAATGTGATCTAATTGTATTAATTTTATATTATTAGTCTGAATATATTCAGAACAGTATGGAAACCTACACCCAAATTTATTTCCATTAGGTATAGGATTTCCATTATTCCATTCCTCAAATAATAAATTTAAAACGCTATCCATTTACCGCTTCCGTAGTGTGGAAATTTTGATTTATAAGTATAATAAATTACATCATCTGGTATGTCTCTCTTAATTCCATTCCAAGTCGCCTCAGTTGGGGTATAAGTTGATACACCATTATCTTCTACTATAAAATGTAATGGTAGCTCATATCTTCTAGCATATTTATGAACTTCATAGAATATACCACTCTCAAAACTCATATCTCCTAAGAATACCCATACTTTATCATCCCCACCATCTTTCTTTATAGCACTTGCCACTCCTAATGCAATAGGTAATGTTCCACCCACAATTGCAGATGCATAGAACCTTTCTTCATGCTCACACATTGTGATAGATTTACCTAATTTAATTAATTCAGTTGCATAATCAGCTGATAATCCTTTAAGTACCCAATGATAATGAGAACGCCAAGTTGAGAATACCCAATCAGTTTCTTTAATTCTTTTAAATACTTCTATAAGTTGTGTTTCATTTCCATTTGATAAATGTACCGGCCCTTTGATTTTACCAGCTTCCCATATATCAACTATACTTTGTTCAAACCTAATAAGTTTTTCTTCTGTCCAATCGATATCTCTTACTATTGGATATTGTTCTAAATTTTTTATCATACTAAAAGATGGCTTATACAAACCCTATTTTTATCAGAACCTCTATTAAGAGATTTATATTCATCTCCTCCGATTCCAAACATTAAACAATCTGTTTCTTCTAAATTCATTTCTTTACAAACTTCGGAATATTTTTCACCAAATGTATCCCAATTATAATCTACCGGGTATTTACTCATTAATTCATATCCCATAGCTGCACCGATACGATTAACCATTTGTTGTTCGTTGAATGCACCAATACCATCATCTACATGCCTAAACTCATTTACCATTCTTATTCCAACTCTCAAATGTTCCATTCCATAAAATGCTTTTGAAAGAGAGAAAGTAATTAATTGAATACATTTGTGTCTTAAATTAACACTTATATTCTTAGCCATTGGGTAGTATGCAAAATCCAACATTACTGGAATACTATTTTCATCACAATAGTTTAAAAATTCTTCTGTTAATAAAGGATGTTGTTTTCCATAATCTGAAAATGGAACACTTAATATTACAGCATCTCCGTTTTTTATATGGTCGTTTTCAATATATTCCCAATTCCAATCATGTTGAAATGAACATTTATGATAGAAAAACTCTCCCTTAAAAAAACGGAATCTCTTTTTCTTTTGTAATAAATAAAAGTGATCAAATGATTGAATAGTACCATGAACATAACTGATATCTTTATAATAATCTAATCCTCTTAGTTCATTGTATTTACTATTCGAAATCCACTCAACAAATTTATTTTTGAACATATCTAAAATATGTTCATTATAAATCATTTCAGTTTTATCCCAATTAGTAATAAATTGTTTTACGGATGGATTTGGTATAGGTTTCGCTCCTCTTAAATTGTTCATATAAACCTGTTATTTGCATTGTATATTTTGGAACTAACCCCATATTTCCACTTAGATGAGGTTGGTTATATCTAATTACTTTAAAATTCATTTTTCTCCATTTTACAAATGGCTCTCCCAATAATTCAAAATAATGACCACTTTTCCAATCTTCTAAAAAAAAGTTTAATCTACAAACTTCTTCTTTTTTACAATTATTCTTTTTACAAAATTGATAGAATGTATCAAAATGTTCCGGAATAGTTTGTCCTGGCATTTGTTTTATCACACTCAATGAATATTCAGAAAATATTGTTTGAGCAAAAGTATGATACTCATCGGGTACTTCAAATGTTTGGTAATACTGAGTGTTTTTATCAATAAATCCAGCATTTATATACTTTTGATTTTGCTCATCATATTCATCCGCATTTCCATCCAATGTAACATTGTTGGAAAGAGTATTGAATTTTATATTATGTATTGTTAGCATATCCTAAAGGAAATCCATTTCTAAATTCAGAACTCATTCTAGGTACTATCATTTGATACGCCATAATAAGTTCCTGAATACCCTTATCCAAATTCCAAGTTGTTCTCCACCCAGTATCTTCAATTTTTTTATTAGATACTATATAATCTCTCTTATCCGGGTCTTCATAGAAATCATTATATGATACTGCAAAATCGGGAACATGCTTTTGAATTTTCTCCAACAACTCCTGCTTATTTAAATTTGCATCACTTAACCCCACATTAAACACCTCTCCTTTGTGAGCATCATATCTATCTAACATAAATACAAACGCATTGGCAACATCTCTAATATGAATGAAGTTTCTTTTAAAATTTCTCTCAAACACCACAATGTATTTATCAGTAATTGCTTTATAAACAAAATCATTTACTAATAAATCAGTTCTCATTCTTGTTGATACACCGAACACCGTCGCTAATCTGAATATGATAGCATCGGTATTTGCTCTAAGAAAATTCTCAGCTGCACATTTAGTATTACCATAAACTGATATTGGGTTTAGTGGTGATTCTTCCGTACATTCCGTTTGACCTACTCCTATTCCATATCCACTATTTGTGTTAGGATATAAAATCTTTTTATCTTTACCTTTCGTAAATTTAACAATATTGAATATTTGTTTAAAATTAATTTCATTAGCTAATTGAGGGTCTGAAGCACAAGCTGGAAATCCTACGATTGCTGCTAATGGAATAATTACATCAACTTCATCACAAAGTTTTTCCAATAATTCTTCATTACGAACATCTCCATAAATGAATTTAAATTTCGTTGTGTAAGTGTATGCGAGTAAAGAAGTTTGATTGAATAACAACTTATCCAATACAATTACTTCATGTCCCTCATCTAACATTCGCTTAGTGATAACTGAACCTAAATATCCAGCTCCTCCTGTGATTAAAATTTTCATATACCTTCTATCTTATCTAATATTTTACTTTGAATATCATTTACATTAAAATCTTGATATAACAATCCATGATTACCATTGTTACTACTATCCCATACTTTAAACCTAACTAAATTATCAGTAATAAAGTTATATCGTGCTAATGTAAATCTTCTTGTTATTTCCGGATTAAACAAATCAATTTCTTCTTTGTTCAACACCTTTTCCATTATAATAACCTCATCAATCTCACCTTTAAACCACCAACTATATTGAAATAAATGTTTCTCAATATAATGAGGAGCAGCCGCACCTATATATAATGGAGTATGTTCATACCCAACTATTGGAGATGTAATTGGCAATTGTTTTTCTACACCATTACAGGTTACTTTAAATATTTTATTAGTGTAATCAATTGAATAAAATACCTCATTCCAATCTCTTTCAAAATCGTAATGAAAAGTTATATTTAAGTTTTCATTATTAAGAACACCCTTACACCATAATTGTGCAGTTATTACATATAAATCATCTTCTTTATTAACGAATACACCAGAATGTAATCCAGATTTTGAAAATACTCCTAATACATCTGAACCCTTTTCTTCGTTTCTATAAATTTTGAATTTGGTGTATATAGTACAATCCTTATCAAAGAAAGTTTTTAAGTTAGGTTTTTTAGATGTATTAAAAGGAGATTGATCCCAAATTTTGAAACTTATATCCTTATCAAATTTAATATGTTGCATTATCTTATACTTTTACAAATGTTCCAAAATTCTTCCAATTCAGGAAATGTCTTTACAAAATCCGTTCCTCTTCTCTTATCATGCTCACTAAAGAAACGATAAAAATCTTTTCTATCTCTTTTCAATGAATGCTCTTCTTTAGGTGCAGTTACTACATCGTAAATTCTTCTTAACTTATGAATTTCAACATCAGTAAAACCAATTGGATTTAATGTACCTAAGCTCTCATAGAAATCCATCAGCTGAGCCTGCTCAAATACTTCTTTATGCCAATCATCGGTAATAATATTAGCTGCCTGATGATTTGGATGTCTTAAATAAGAACTATCTAATCCAACAGGATAGAACCAATATCTATCGGTATTTGTGAATTCCTTTTTAAGTTGATATACATCTTTAATAAACTTTTTATATGATGGGATACTCAATACATTGTATGTTCCCATAATCGATATAGTAAGTTTAGGTATCTCTTCTAATAATTCAGAACATCTGTCATACCATTGATTATAATCAAATCCATTTCTAATGTAATTAGCTTGCTCACCCCAACCATCACATGATGTAAATAAGATAAACTCTCTAACTAAACCTTCTCCACTTATTCTTTTAATCTTTTCTTTAGCATGTTGATAAAGTTTTTCAGGTGCTCCCAAATTTGAATTGATTGCCAATTTTAATTGAGGGTTAGGATTATCAATTACATAATCAAATACTTTAAATGTATCTTTATGTAACAATGGTTCTCCTCCTGTAATTCTAAAGTTTAAAAGGTCTTTATATAGATTAGGCCACCATTTCCAAAATGCTTCTACATAAGGATTTACTTCACTTTGTTTATAAGGTTGCTTACCTTCTCTAATTAAATGGTCTAAACTATTATGACGAGTTGAAGTTGGGTATGCACCAAATTGCTCAATTTCTTCCCACCATTGAGTAGAAAATTGTGGATAACAATAAGAACATTTAAAGTTACAAGCATTACTAAATGATACCTCCACATAAGATGGATTCACATCTTCTAAATAAGAACTATTTTTAATAGCATCGAAATGAGGTAATGCCCATTCTTCCGCAGATTTAAATGTTCTATCTGAAAATTCATTTGAGTTATCTTCTACCTTCCAGCAGTAATCACATTCAGTTGGTCTTTTACCTTGCAACATTTCTCTTCTCAATTCCTTTTTATATTTGGTATTGTGAAGTGCAGAAGGATTATTTACCAAATCTTCTTTTACAATTTTATGTATGCCAGGGTGGTGACAAGAGTGATTTTGCCCTATATGTAAGTGCAATGTAACCTGCTTCCATTTAGCTAAACAAAAACCCGTTCCAACTGAATTTAGTTTTTTTCTAATGTCGGAGTATCTTTCGGTATTATCCATATTTGTTTGGTCTGGATTTCGCTACAAAATCCATTATTTTATCGTGTTTAAATTTAACCGGCTCTGATATCAATCCATGATTACCATTACCACTATTATCAAATATCTTAAAGTTAGTTTTTTCGTTTGTATCTAAATTAGCATACAAACTTTCTTCTTCCATAATTTCAGTTCTTCCTAAATTGAACTTAATTTCATGATCCTCTAATATTCTATCGTATATAACTAACTTATCTAACTCACCATTTAACAAATTCTTATCGGTAGTTTTTTCATGTATATTATCAGATAAAAATGTAAAGTAATTATCACCATCTACTATCTTACCAATTTCTGCTTTAAATTCATAGGTAACTACTTTATCTTTCGAATAGTATGTAAATTTTTCTCTATTATAATCAACATTAATAAAGAAATCAAATTTAGTATCAATATTATCTACTATATTTGAATAATATGTATCTCCTATTTGATACTGAAAGTGGAGAACTCCTTCTCCAATTATTAAGGTTTCCGTAGATAAATTACGTCTAAACAAATATCCAACTTCACCCTTTGGTTTATCGATATATGAACCAACAAATCTAATAGAATACCCTCCACTTAAATCGGAGAATTTCTTTGAGTTGGTTTTATTATTTGATTCGTTTAATATAGTGAATATCATTATGCTTTTCCTTTTCTACATTTTTTATAAAATTCTTCATATTCAGGAAAGGTATCTAAAAAATTAGTTCCTCTTCTCATATCATGATGTCTTACAAAGATAAAGAAATCTTTTCGATTTTTCAAGAAAGTTGAATCATCATCTCTATTTTTCATCCATTCCGCAATTCTTTTTACTTTTGTAATCTCAATATCAGTAAATCCATATCCATCATCTCCTACTCTAACTTGCTCATAGAAATCCATAAGTTGAGCCTGTGAATTTACTTCTTCTATCCATTCACTATCTAATATTTTTACACTTTGGTGGGGAGGCCATCTTAAATATGAACTATCTAATATAACCGAACTACCATAATATCTCTCTGCACTATGATATTCTTTCTTTAATTGATATACATCTTTGATTAATCCTTTATAAGATGATACTGAAAGAGCATTATAAGTACTCATTATGATTATAGTTAATTTAGGATTTTCCTTTAATAATAAATTAACTCTATCCATAAACAAATTATAATCAAACCCATGCCTAATATAATTTGCTCTTTCTCCATGAGCATCACAAGATGTAAATAAAATAAATTCATTTACTCTTTCTTCATCCATTAATTTTTTAATCTTAACTCTAAACTCATCAAATACTTTTTGAGGAGCATTTAAATTACTATTAATAGATAAATTCAACGATTTGTTAGGAGTTTTACTTTCATTTATAAAATCTAATACATCAAAAGTATCTTTAGCTAATAAAGGTTCTCCACCTGTAATTCTGAATGTGTGTAAATCCTTATATAAATCAGGCCACCACTTCCAAAATGCTTCAACATATGGATTCTTTTTATTATGAGGAATTGGCATTTGGTCAGTTCCTTTCAAATAATCTAAATTATTAAAATTAGTCGATGTAGGGTAACCACCATGTTGTTGAATTTCTTCCATCCACATTGAAGAATATGCAGGCCCACAATATGAACATTTAAAGTTACATACATTGGAGAAAGATACTTCTACATATTTTGGGTTGATATCTTTAATACCCTTTGTTTTTAATATCTCTTCAAAATATGGTAATGACCAGGGTTCTGAAGATTTATATACTCTATCCGAAAATGAATTAGAATTATCTTCTATATTCCAACAATAATCACATTCTTTAGGTCTCAATCCTTCTAACATTTCTCTTCTTCTATTTTTCTTAAAAGAAGTGTTATGAAGTGCAGATGGATTTTGTGTAATTTCCATCTCCGAAATCTTATGTGTTACGGGGTGATGACAAGAATGATTATGACCCGTTTGTAATTGAAGTGTAACCTGTGTCCATTTGGCCAAGCACATTCCCTTACCAATTGAGTTTAATTTATCTCTCGTCGCCTCAAAGTGTTCGTTTAGCATTTACAATTTATTAAAACTGAATTATTTCCTATTTCTTCTACACCTAACAATTCATATGTTAAGTTACTCATACCATCATTTTGCCAATCATATTTACCCTGCTGCATCTCTAACACATATCTTCTCTCATTTCGTGCAGTAGTTTCTCCTTTAACCCATTTACCATTTACCAATCCTTCGGTTTGATGTGGCAAACATTCAAACTTTCCGTTTCTTCTATATGGTATGACAGTAGATGGTATTTCTATATTTTCTTTTGTAAAAGTAACATTTGTCATTTTACCATTATTACCATTACCACTTATATCTTCTAACAATCCATCGTTAAATGAATTAAAATCATAATGTAATTGTAATCCACTTTCTTCTAAATAATACGGAATATCAGCAACTTCACCGTCCGTTAAACATCTATCATACATTCTAACCTCAGCAATTTGCCCTTTAAAGAATTTGTTAGGGTTTGTTTTAAGGATAGAGGGTGAAGTTCCTAAGAAGTAACTTTCACTACCATATCGTTTTAAATCTCCATTATACTCCATTGGAGAAGTTACACCAGTTCCAAATCGAGCATCAGTTTCTTTTCCATTTAAATAAAAATGAATCTTCTTATTATAGGAATCAACTTTTAATGTAACCCATGTCCATAAGTTCTCATATCTCTTCATCCACATATATTGCATTTCCTTCTCATTATTCCACATCATAGAAGTAAATGCTCTACTATTATTATATGAAATACCATAATCAAATCCTGGTCTTCTTAATACAGGGTATTCCCAAAATCTTCTTTCATTATCACCAATTAAATAAATTGGTATTTTCTCTTCTTGCTGATGTGCCTTTACCAATACTGATAAAGTATGAGAACGATTACATAAGAATCTAATTGAACGAGATTGTGGAATTTCTATTGATGAACTTTCTCCATCAAAATTTGCAATATGAAAATCCTTTTCGGGTTTAATATAAGTTTGGTCTGCCATTCCATTGATAGCACATCTCCAAAACAAATCATCATCTTCCATACCCCAATCCCAATAATCATTTGAATAACCATTTGTTTTATACACCTGCTCTTTCGTAAATAATACCGCACCCCCAAAATACTCCTCATATTTGAGGTTATAATCAGTTTGAGATATTCTTACAGCTAAGTGTTTTGGGTTCTCAGGATTGAAGCTATAATCACAAGAATCATCTTCTGGTATCATATCAATATCGTGCCATACAATATAATCGCATCCATCTTTGAAAGCCATATCAGCAGCGATGTTTTTCATCTTACCTCTATTGAATAACTTATCATCACATTGATGTGCAAAATATATCTTATGCTCAATACCTCTCTCTTCCAAAAATTTATGAACTCTCGGTGAGAATTGTGCTAAATGCTCTTCTCTATTTCTATATGGTACGCAAACTCCTAATTTCATAGTTCTACTGAAATGAATTTAGTTTTATCACTTAATTTTTTCTCTTCTACTTTTTTATATCTCAATGTGTTCAAACCTTCAATTGAATAGAATAACATTTCACTCTTTAATGAGTTATATCTTAATTGATTCTGTCTAGTCTCTTCATGCACCCAACGATTTCCTTCAACACTATTGTTTGAGTGTTTTAGAGATTTAAACTTACAATCTTTTTTATATGGAACTACAACTTCAACTAAGAATTTTTTATTAACCAATGTATTACTTTGACAATTAACAATTTCTCCATTAAATCCACCATCTGATAAATCGATTATAACATCTTTTTTATAATGTTTGAAATCATAATATGCTTTCAAATATTTTGATGATTTATATTTTCCGAAATTGTTTAATAAAGATTTCTTAGCCGATTCTTTATAAATTTGTTCTATTTCAGGTTTAGCTAATACCTTATCAAAAATAGCAAATTCATTTATGAATCCTTTAAAATAATAGTTTTCATAATTCTTAGATGGATTAGCAACTCCTAAATAAAAATCTTTAACATCATAATCATATAACTCTTCTACATACTCAGAACCAACATATTGATTATTAATGTACAATTCAATCATTTTATTACGAGGGTTTCTGGTAATAACGGCATGCACCCACATATCGGGACTAATATCAGTTACAATACTTTTTGCCTTTTCATTGTTATCCCAAATATCTAATTTATATCGATTGAAACTATTGAATGATAATGAGAAGTTAAAACCAGGAATTGAGAAGACAGTATATTCATCATATTCTCTATTTAAATCATTCACCAAATCATCAGGTTTAAATTTAATCGAAATACTGAAATCATCTTCTAATATTGGTTTCATATTTTCAAATGGAATACTGATGAATGAATCTACTCCGTTAAAATAAAAGTAATTCAAATTATAATTTTCATCTTCAATACCAAATGCTCTAGTATCTAAACTTAAATTACATTGAATACATCTTTGTAAAAGATCATCATCTTCGAATCCCCACCCCCAATACTCATTAGAGTAACCATTGATTATTTTGAAATCTAATTTATTAAGGATAGTAACTCCACCAAAGTAATTGTAAAAACTTTCATCTCCATCAACTTTTGTAGCCAAATGGGTAGGTCTATCAACGAATGTATAATCAACATCCAATGGTAACATATCCACATCATGAAAACAAAAGTAATCACTATCAGTTGCACTTTCTTTATAACCAATATTCAATAATTTACCTCTATTAAAAGGTTTATTATCTTTTTGTTCAACTACAATAATCTCAAATGCAATTCCTTTTTGAGTTAAATAATCTTCTAAGAATGGAACAAAGACACTAAGATGTGATTCCCTATTTCTATAAGGAACTATAACTGATAGTTTTTTTATTTCTTCTTTTTTATTGCGGTCTTTCATCATTAGGTCTTTCCGAATCTCTTAATGGACGAGATACACTTCCTAAGTTTTTAGCTTTTAATATTGTGTGGAACTCATGCAGATACCATTCTACTCGTGTTCCCCATAGAGATTTATCAATTTCAAACATCCAATCGTTTAAATCTCTGAATGATGAGGCAATATCTTCTAATGCTCTCACCTTTCTTTCTTCTAATTTCTTTTCTTCGTCTGTCATAACTTATATTATTGAGGTCTTTCAGATGATTTATCAGGTCTTCCAGTATTACCAATTGTTTTTGCTTTGGCAATCATATAGAATTCGTTTAAATACCATTCCATTCTTTCAGACCAACCTTTTGTATCTAATTCATACATCCAATCTTGAATGTTTTCTAATGATGTTGCAATCTTTTCAAAAGCTCTTACTGCTCTTTCTTCAACATCAACATTTTCGGTAACTTTTTTTGTATTAGCCATTTTATTTATTTTTTAATTTATTTTCAGTTTGTTTTTTGAAAAATCCTGCAGGAAATGGTGTAGTTGTTCCACCATAATATGCTCTCATCATTTCCAATGAAGAATAAATCATCGGTAACATATATGAGAAATTATCAATTGTTTTATTGTTTTCAAATGTTTCTAACATATCAGCCATTTGCTCAGCTCTTTCAACAAACTTCTCATTGTTGATTAAGTTTTTTACTAAAGAACTACCTTTATCCATTTTGTTTTTTCATTTATTTCATCCTCTGAAAGGAGTTTGTAATTTAAATAATTTAATCCAACCTTTTTAGTATCAACTTTACCAGTCAATACCTCATCAAAATATATTTGAGAGTTTTGAACAATATCCGGATCCCAACTATAAAACTTCTCAGTTATTTGGTCATCACCATCGTGAATTAATGATTGATATTTACCCATAATTCTTGATGGTACTGATAATCGGGATGTTTTTTGTATAGTATCCTCTTTAATAAATTTAGAGTACTCAGTAAAATCAATTGAATGCATTTTAACATGATTCATCGTCATTGATGAATCTAAAATAAAATCATGATAAATTTTATTGAATTTAATATTCAATACCGGCTCTAAATCCGTATTCTTCTTTTCATCATTATATCCTTCTAAATAAAGATTATCAATCTCTCTTTGTTCTAACACATAATCAAACATTAATAAGTTCGCCATCTTACCTTTATATGGTGCAGAATTCAAAGATGAACATCCGATGTATATAGGAGTAGAACTATAATCAATTAACGGAGTTATGATGTAAGGTTGTTGGTCTCCTGTATAAGGTGCTTTAACACTATTCAAATATAGTTCTACGATTTCCTTATTAAAATCAACTACCATTGCAACATGATTCCAAACTCCTAATTCATATCTTTTATATGCAAAACAATATTCTCTATTATTATCATATACATTAACTCTGATTGTTCCATCATTTTGTAATGATATACCGGTGTTAAATCCTGGCCAACTAACTAAGTATTCTTCTTCTTTACCAATTTCATCTTTATTAAACCAAAGTGATACACTAAAACTATCCTTTGTGATATCCTTCAATTGGTTATTTGGAAATATCTTCAAATACAAATCACTATCATTGAAATTAATATAATTTACAACTTCACTTTGGCGTTTATCGGTTAATTTAATCTTTTCAAATTCGTAATATGCATCTATGCGAGGAAAAACAATTTCTTCATCTAACTCTATATCATTGATTCTACATCTATGTAAAAGGTCTAAATCAGCAAACCCCCATCCGTAATATTCATTAGAGTATCCATTAATAGCCTCAAAATCTTCTTTGGAGAACATTACCACTCCACCGAAATACTCCAAATATGGTAACTTAAATTTATGTGCAGATACCTTTGTTGCCATATGAACAGGGTAACCACCGATGTGAATATAGTTATAATCACAATCATCACTTACCGGTAACATATCAATATCGTGAAAGCAGAAATAATCGAAATTATCCTTCAATAAGGAGAATCCGATATTACATAATTTACCATAGTTAAATGGTTTATCATCAGCTTGCTCTACAATAAAGATTTCATAATCCACATCTTTGTTCTTAAAGAACTCAACCATATGGGGTACGAATGTATCTAATTGCTCCCTTCTATCTCTATACGGAACTATTATAGCAATTTTCTTACCTGTCATTATATTGATACTATCTGTTTAGTTAGTTTATTCCAATTACGGAAAGATACAAAGTTCTTTTCACATTTCCAAGTCCATTCCTTAAAATCTTCTAAATTTATTTTAAATCCATATTTTTCTATGTTATCATACATAGTTTTATATTCTTTGGAATACGAATAGTTTTGCCACAATCCTGCTACATCTTTTAATCTTTCTATCACACTTCTATCCCATTTAAAATGATGAACTTGTGTAAATCCTCTTTTAATTGGGTATCGTAGTGGATGATTCCACCCATTCCATCTCCATGTTGTTTGACCATTTATTTCAGCATAATGTTGTCCAGATGTTACATCAATTTTACCTTTACATAGAGTAACTTTATTTGGGCAAGCTCCACTCATTGGATATCTAAAAAATGAACTGATAGGAAATGCTTCCCATAAATCAGTATCTTCAAATACATAAGGAAATGTACCACCTTCTCCTATTTTATCTATGAATCCTCCTGTTACAAATTCCCATCCATTTTCTTCACACTCTTCTATGATAGAACCAATATCATCCCAATAAAGTTGCAACTCATCATCATCCGAAACTATCCACCAATCATTAGGATACATTCTTTTAATTTCATTATAAAATCTAGTGACAGAATCCCAATTAAATATTTCGCCTTTTCTTTCATGAATAATACATCCGAACTCTTTTCCAATTTCGGCTGCTCTATTATACGATTGTTGATTATCTCTATCAACTGAATAATAATTAACTAAATGCATTTCACTCACTACATCTTTATAATGAGATAACATTTGCCTTAATGTGTTGGTTCTATAACCGGTTACTACAACTAATTTTGGCTTTATCATTTTCTTCTAACTAAAGTTAATCCGGTAGAGGATGGTTTATTTTTTACGATATTATGATTGAATAAATCAAATGATTCCCATACATCACTATTCTTCAATTCTTTAACAAATTTAATAGGGCCACTCCAATCATCAAAATCACCTCTATCTTTAACTTCCTGTGTTATAAGAAACTTATCAGCATAATTTGGATCTGTATCATGTATTGAGATGATACCATTTTCTGATAATAATTGTGAATACAATTCAAAATCTTCTTTAACATTTTCATAACTATGTCCTGCATCTATATGTAAGTAATCAATTTTAATATCTTGTTTTACAAAAAAGTTATGAAATGCATCTTCCGTAGTTGTTCCTAAAATACGAGGATGAAATGTTCTTCTGAAAAATGATTCTTCATCATACCAATCTACTAATCCTCCAACTCCATTACACGCATCTACCACAAATGTAGTTCCGATATCTCCCCAATTGTAATCGGCATTTCCTTCAAATATTCCTTGCTTATGTAAATCAATTCTAGCCTGTGTCATTATTCGAGGAACAAATCCTCCACCACTGCCTAAACAAACACATACCTTTGCTCTCATGTATTGTATAAGAGAATAGATTATCAACCCATCACCCAAATGTAAATCAGTAGCTCCGTGAGACCAACGATATGGAACTGAAATAGTTTCCTCTTCGCCTCTATAATCATACTCTAAATTATGAGTAAGATATTTTTTTATGTAGTTTAAATCCTGTAACATCTTATGTATATATACACAAAATTACGATTTTTTTATGATATTTCCAACATTTTCTACCCATTTTTTTAATGAAGAAAATTGCTGTAAATATACTCTTAACTTATTGAATTCCAACAACTTATGTTCATATGGAATCTCTATTAATTCATTGATTAATTCATCAAAATCTTCTTTAGTTTCAACTCTATAATCGTAGTTACATTCTATTCCCCAATCTTTATGAAGTATGGGTAACTTACCATAATTAACCGCATCAAATATTGAATAACCAAATGGTTCGTTTTTATAAGCCCCGTGAAATATTTGCCAACTTTTATCAACAAACCAATTACGATGTATGTTCATATCAAATTCATAGAACTTACACTTTTTGAAATTATACATTTCAGCTATATTATAGTAATCATATTTGTGAGTAAGAACCTTAGCAGAATGATTTGATAACCAATGTGGATTTTTACGAGTTTCAAAACGGGCAGCATACCCAATAGTATCAGAACATTCTTTTATAAGCTCTCTACTTTCAGTAAATGTATAATAGTTAGGGATAACTTCACATTCCCATTCATCTAATAATGGAGAATGATTTAATCCTATCCATATTCTCTTATTACATTTTCGTAATAACAATTTTTGCCAATTTAAATCTATCTTAGTTGGATATAATTGAAAATCAGTTCCAGCTTCGGTAATATCTTTTGCATATGCCTGAATGAATATAGTATCCCATTTATCTTGATATTCCATCAAATATTCTCTATGTGAATATGGGGGATGTAAAAATATTATTCTATCACACTTATCTAAAAGTTCTTCCGTCTTTTTTGGATTCTCTAAGCGAAAAGTATGTGGGATTGAAATAGATGATTCTATATGATTAGCACTTCGTTTGTTATCAATTATGAGATGTACTTCTTTATTAAGAGTAGGAACTACTTCTTTAATAAAATTATTAACCCATATATCTCCTCCACCAATTATTTGATTTCCAGCAGAAGTTGTAACCAATACTATCATAGATTATTCATATAACCACCCATCAGGTGTTTCTTTTGCAAAAAATGAATACAAACCAGTGTATTCTAAAAATTTACCATTATCTCTCTCATCATACTCTCTATAATTATCATAATAATTAGTATTAACATCTCCCATCAATCCTCTCAATCTACATATATAGCTACTATATGTGGAAGGGAATTGTGCAAAAAACTTTTGACTTCTAGCACATATCAATGTTTCAACCAATGGTTCAAAAATAGGTGATGATAAATCAAAATCTTCATAGAACATAATATTAAAATTATCTCTAAAATGATTGTAAAATGATGCATTATCTTCATTTAATTTATCATCAGTAGAAATGTATAAATTACTTCCTTTTGGTATTTGTTTTAATAAATTATCTATAATTTCTGAAGATTCTTTAATTGTTTCGGTATATTGAATATACTTTCTAATATGAATAGAATGATATTCTTTATTAATTTTATTTATGATACTCTCCGAATAATTAAAAATTTCATCAGTTATTCTAAAATGTTTATTGATTAATTTTTTCAATATCTTTATTTTAGATGTTGCAAATTGATGATAATATATTCCCAATGTGTTTTGATACAAATATACAAATTTTTCATCAGTTGGTATAATAGAATCTATATGTCTAACATCTCTACCTCTATTAAAAGTTTGATTTAATAAACTTTCATCATCATATATTACATATGGATTTGTAAAATCATTTATTATTTTTATATCAGATGGTATTTCATCGTAAAATATTCGTTGAAATTTATCTTCTCTACTCCATTCGGTAAATCCAAATTTATTACAAAATTCTTTAATACCAATAACATTTATACCTTTTACTTGAAAAAATTTATTAACTTCTAATGCTTCTTTTTTATGAGTACCATTTTGGTTCAATCCCCATCCTGTTCCGAAATTAACTCCCCAATTTAAGAAATTAAAATTATATGTTTCTGGTATAACTAAAATTCTATTGGTTAAAAATGCAAATGAGTAAGCAATTTCTAAAGATTGTCTATAATTGTTTATTCCTCCACCAAACCACGGATGCCATAATATATACCCAACTTTACCATTGTAATAGGGGGTAATATCTATATCATCAATATTATTAAAATATCTTAACGACATCCACAATCTTCGGTATAATGTAAAAATAATTGAATCACATATTCATCTTCGTCACATTTAAGTGGTTCTCGCCAATGTTCAAGTTTAGCACCAGCTACATATGAACCATTACCAACCACATTTTTATATTCAATTATTTCACCATTTTCTATCTTAACTTTTAATGGCCATTCAGTTTTTATATTTGAAAATATACACAATGATATAGTCCAATCTAACCCAACTCTATCAACATGTGGTTTTAAAGTAGATTCATTTTTATAAACACGAATATATGGATTAGCATTTTTAAGCTTTCGTCCAGTTTTTTCTTGCATAAGTGGTAAAAATCTATTTAATAACTCCCATGCTTCATCTATATTACCACCATGTGATTTATTATAATATCTTTCATCTGTTTCTAATTGAAACTGATTATTGTTTTTAGCATCTATTACTAAATTTGCAAATCTTTCACATTCTTCGATTGATAATAAGTTTTCCAATTCACCATATTTTATAGGATTTGGGTTTGCAACGATGGGTGATTGTATAGTTATAGGCTTTATATCTCTGAATTTGTTTTCTCTAACCCATATAATAGCAATGTATTTTGTACCAGATATAACCGGAAGTCCAGCATGCAAACTATCATAATCCAATTCATCATTAGCAGTTAGATTACTCCATAATAATACTCTACCCGTAGATGGGGTTACTTTTAATTTTCGTATAGGAAATTCAGTTTCACCTCCTTCGTAATCATCATTTAAATAAAATAAACAAGAAAACAATCTTTGCCCTACTTTATTGGTATGCGATTCATAATAATCGGCATCAGGTGAAAAAAAATCGTGATGAACTTTATATTCTCCGCCTATATCATATTTTACAATATGAACTGATTCTTGATTTTCAATTGGATATCCAGTTAGGTTTGATGTTAATTCTGATAATTTATCTACTAACGGAGAACGCTCTAACCAGCAACCATCTGCGGTTCTATAACCATCTATTTCAGATCCTAAAGTGGTAGTTTTAGTGAAATGTGCGGAAGCACTTTGTATAAGTTCTCCACATTCTTCTATGGTTAGAACTTTATCAATTATTGTAATCATAACATTTATTTCTATAAATATATATATAACATTTATCCCTCAAAAACAGCATGAATACATTTTTTACACAATGTTTCACCCGCTTTTTTCATTATATTTCTATGCTCTTCACTATTCCAAAATTCTTTTAACTCCATAGTTTTAAAATCTCCAAATTTATATTCCATATGATAATCATCGCAACATATAAATGTTTCACCTAAAGAATTTATATGTAACCACCCTTTCATTCTACCACCCACATCCATACCATTATTACACCCTATTACTTTACCATTAGAATATTTTTCATTTAATATTATATCCTTTATAGTTTCAGCTCTATCTACTAAATGAGTTTGTTTAAAAATATGATTATTAGGAAACAGTTTAGTAGCTATATTGTATTGCTCATCGATTTCAGTATCAGATATATCTAAATTAAAATTATTTCCCTTTTTAACATATTGATTATATGGGTCCAATCCATTTATTTGAATTGAAAATTTTAGAGGATGTACCTCATTCCAATAATTTAAATTTCTAATTAAGTTATCAAATAAGTTTTCCGGTAAATTAACTCTTTTACTCCATAATTCTTTTTCAAAAGCAGGAATATTAAATGTTATACCAGATATAACATCTTTATATTTCAAAAGTAAATCTATTTTAGAAGGTATAAGAGGAGTTCCATTTGATAAAACATATATAGTAAATTTATACTTTCTTAACAAACTTAAAAATTCCTCTAATTTATTGTATAATAAAAATTCGTTATAATGGGATGCATATATAAAATTCAGATTACTATCGATTAATCCATTTGGAAGTTCTCGTTCATCGTATAGATTTTTTAAAATTTTTTCTAATAAATCTATATCCATATTTTTGGAATACTCAATCGGATTTCCTAAATACCTAACTGTGCAAAACCAACAACCTGCATTACATAATCCATTTATATCAAGTTGTATTCTTTTAATAGTTTTCATTTCGTTAAAAAATTATATAAATAATTAGAAATTTGAGTATGTCCATTTTCTGAGAAATGTAAATCATTGTTTATACCCTCACTTTTAAAAGTATCAAATATTTCATTGATACTCAATACATTTATATACTCTATTAATTCAGTTGTATTTGGAAATTTTACCTCTTCATGTTCCCAATTATTTAATTTATTTATATCAACTCCACAGTCATAATTTATACTTTTAATACTATCATAACAAGCAAATTCTATAAAAATAGTTTTATACCCCATTTCTGATACTATTTTTTTAAATTTCCATATTTCAAACAACATTTTAATCTGATGTAATGTTAAATTGTAGTTTTCTTTGAAAAATGTATATCCTACTCCTTGATGTTCTGAATGTAAAACCGAACCCATATTCAACCATTTAAATGGATGCATTGTATTATCAATTAATTCGATTCTTGATAAATTTGGTATTTGAAATCCTATTAATGTATCATCTATTGATGGTGAATTATTTATTATGAATGATAATAATTTTCTTAATTGTGGTTCAACTCCATAACCATGTACTGAAAGATTATAAGTAATATCAACTCCTAATAAGTTTCCTAATTGATTAGGAAAACTAATATTCTTTACCCATTTTTTCGCCTCATCAGTTGTTTTTATATTTGATTTAATTAATTTAGAATCCATCCATTTAACTACATCACTATGATTGGATTCATCGATAAATCCTGATCCGAACGATAAAGAACATCCACTCCATATTAAATTATTTAATTTCATATTATATACGAATTTCTATTTTTATGTATAGGTAATATCAATCTTTCACCAAAAGTATCATCATCATATTTAATCCACCATATACAATGTGATACTATATTGTTTATATTTTCAGGTATTTTAAGAAAAATAAAATTATTTTTTTTATCGAATATACTTTCATCGTATATATCATTTCTAAAAATTTCATTTTTATTATAATCCAATAATACAAAAACAATTAGTTTAATTTTTTTATCAATCGATGGAATAAGCGATTCAGATTCCAATACTATATTAATATCAACTATACCATCATATTTTCCCATTTCTCTCGCAAAATTAAAAAAATCATGTGCAGTTCTGCCAGTTTTACCCTTAATATTATTACTATATAATTTATTAATTATAATACTTGCCGATTCTTTTCCAGGATGGTCTTCCCAATATAAAGGTCTATATTTTAATTTACTTTCCAATCTATTATCGGTATAATCGTGCCAAATTACATTTTGAGTAGGTATGTATATATCAAAACCTTCTATATAAGTTTTAACGGATAGATAATCTTCTTCACCACTAAAATAAAAATCAGGATCATATTGTATTTCATTCACCCAATTTTTGTGAGTAAAAATAAATCCAGCTGCTATCCAAAACCCTTTAATAGGAGTTTCACCATCAACTATACCTGCACTTACAGTTATTATTTTTTTATTTAATAAAATTTGTGAAATTTTTAAGTGAGCAACACTTTTATTAGTAAGGTATGTTTTATCTATATCATTTATATCAAATGAATTAGGATATGTTGATAATAAAGATTTTTCATTCTCACATTTATTTAATTCTTCTACTAATATAGAATCCCAATTTTTACAAAATCTACTATGAGAATCTATTTGTAAATAATAATCTTCATTATCAAACAATTCTGTTTGTATTATATACCTAGCCCAACTAACTCCGTTTGATTTTTTATAATTAAAAAATTTTACTTTTATATTAGAATGATTTTTATAAATAAAATTTTCATAAAATTCATCTTCATCTTGCAAACATATACCCAATCGTATTTGGTATTGACCACTTTTATTATCAATTAAACTTTTAATTGTATCATTTATTTGTGGATCACGATATGATGCAATACTAACAAATATACTTTTCATATAACTTTTTTAATTATGGTAATTCTTCATTACCACTTCCACATGCTCCAGGAGGAGTAAATTGAGTAGAACCTGGATCCCAATATCTCCAAACTGAACCATTTGAATAATATCCACCGCTTGCATAAGTTGATCCATTATCTGAATATAGGTATGTAGCCGTTGAGAACGAATCACCCATTAAGATATAGTATGGTGAAGTTGCAGCACTACATGCAGATGTCGATGAGAATGAATCTGTACCTAAATATACTATATAATATGAACCACCTGGAACAGGTGCCGGAGTTGGCGCGGGGGTAGGGGCCGGTGTTGGAACATCACATGCAATATTTACAACCGAACTTACTCCGATTCCACCGGTGTTATCCATTACAGCTACCCACCAATTTCCGTTTGAAATCGGGCCCCACGAATAATTAGGCTCTCCACTAACGGAAACTCTATCACCCCCTAATCCTTGAACTGCTGCCGTTGCATTAAATTCTGAATTAGCGATTGCTGCATAACTCATATTACCACTTCCTCCACTCCAATATGTAGTGAAATAACCACTTCCACCAAAACAACTTACTGTACCATTTGTAACACTAATTGGTGCTGGAGTAGGTGCTGGTGTAGGAGCAGGTGTAGGAGCAGGTGTAGGCATTGGAGTCGGAGCAGGTGTAGGCTCTGGAGTTGGGGCAGGCGTTGGTGCAGGAGTAGGGACTGTACATGCAATAACAACCGATGTAAATTGAACAGCAACTGCTCCTCCATTAAAATCTTTTACCGCCACATACCAAGTTCCATTTGCAATACCATTCCATAAATGATATGTTGTAAAGCCAGGATTAACTCTAACTCCCGTTCCCGATGGAGATATTCCCGAATTTATTAAACTTTGAACATTTGCAGGTGATGTATCAATTGCAACATATTCATATGTTCCACTACCACCCTCCATATTAGAACGGAAATATCCGAAACCATTAGTACAAGTAACTGCTCCGTTTGTAATAGATAATGGAGCAGGAGTAGGTGCTGGTGTAGGGGATGGGGTTGGTGCCGGTGTAGGAGCTGGCGTTGGTGCTGGAGTAGGAGCCGGAGTAGGAGCCGGAGTTGGCACAGCCGGAGCATATCCATAAAAATCACTTAACTTATCAGGTGCATCAAATTTTGTCAAACCCGATGAAGCCTTTGCGGCAACATTGTAAGCTCTCAATGAATTCGAAGTAGAACTCAATGCAGCTTTTATTTCTGACATTTTAATCGCACCGGATGAAGGTAATGGCATTATCTATTTCTTTTTAATTCTTCTATTTCCTTTTTTAATTCTTTTATTGCCTCAACTAATAGAGGAACTATTTTTTCATATTGGATAGTTAAATAATGTTCTCCACTTTTAGATTCTCCAGTTGTTATATCAATATCAAATGGAGCAGGTTTAATAATTTGTGGTAATACTGATTGAACTTCTTGTGCCAAAAATCCAACTTCTTCATTATCACTTTTATTAGCCAATTGTTTAGCAACATCATTCCAATTAAAATATACACCATTTATTTTTTCTAATTTTTCTAACGGATTATCAATTAATCGTATATTATTTTTTAATCGTTTATCCGAAGTATTTGCAGTTACATCACCCGTAAAAGTTCCTTCTCCACCAACTTGTAACATAGCAGCTGAACCGGCTCTATCCATAACCACATAATTACTAGCATCTCTACTTACCTGAATACCTCCTGCTATAATTTCAACAAAAGAGTTAGCACCAGCTAAAGTTACACTTACCGCAGGTTGGTTATAATAATTTGCACTAAAATATGTACTACCCTGATATGTCCATTTGAATCTTTGAGAAATAGTCCATTCATTACCATTACCTGTCAATGTAACAGAAACTACTTTACCATTTATAGCCGCCCATTGAACACTACTACCAAATGTTACACCATCTTTATATTCAGCTACAACTGTACTAGTTACACCATTATTAAGAATAATTTGTGACCAAACATCTATTGTATTAGGAACTGCATTATTCGTTATAGTTAATGCAGTTGTAGCATTTGCCTGTGTAAAAGTTGTGGTTACATTATAGGTTCTATTATTAACACTCGTCATAGTTCCTAAAGTTCTATCAAAGTTTCCAGGATTATATGTACCCGAATTACCAGCGCTAGTGCCTGTTACTGTCGTAGGACTACCGGTACTTCTATCACTAAAAGAAGTATTAGTATTAAAATTAACTCTCGGTACTCCGCTAGTATCTGCTATTACAATAGTTTTAGCAGAAGAGTTTAATGATATAGCATTAGGTACATATATAGATGAACTATCAATTGTCCAACCACCAATCTTACCACCTGCCGCAGTTACATCGCCCGAAAAAGTTCCTCCCGCTGCAACCAATGTTCCAGTAAATGAACCTGCAGCCGCTTCCAAAGTTCCTTTGAATCCAGCATTTCCAGATGAATCTACATAAAAAGTTTTTGTTGCAAATCTACCATTATCCAAATCTAATATAGAACCCGCAGTAGTATATGGTGTTCCCGCAGAATAGTTTGTAGAGATTATTTTTCCAGTTGATATATTACTACCATTAATCAAAGTGGCACCGGCTACACCAAAGGAAAGGGTATTAGCACCATCACTTACATTGTTAGCCGCGGTGAATGATACCAATCCACTAAATCCAATAGCCTGAGTTGGTGTTCCGAATGATGGAGTACCAGTTCCACTATCAGGAGTACTTTCCACAACTGTATAAATTGCATACCAATATTTGTTACTATTACCACTTGCATATGTAGGTGCGCCCGTTCCCCAATTTGAAGTTAATCCAGTGAAAACTCCTGTTGAAAAATTGTAAGATGTTGCAGTTGGGGAAGATGGTGCAGTAGAAGATGTTATCTGATAATGAACCATTCCCGTTGCAGTTCTTAAACCCGTAGCACCGGTAGTTCCAGCTGAACCACTTGCACCTGTTGCACCTGCTATCGATTTAACTGCTG
>JACCDP010022652.1_pt1 | contig 36040 bp, 27 predicted proteins | sample 7445841 | NCBI WGS metagenome assembly JACCDP01 (sample SAMN15323441, study PRJNA562643) | freshwater metagenome | isolation source: river surface water | place: USA:Blue River Watershed | collected 2017-08-17 | reverse complement strand
GACGAGATGCAGAAGTTCCTGAACAACGAAAGTCACGACACGGCGGCCGGCTACGTGCCTCCGCAGGCCTGAAATCTCACTCTTGACTCAGCGCGCGGTTCGCAGGTTTAATACGCGCCTTGTCAAATCCGGCGCCAGGCGAATGCCTGCAAGGCCGCAGTTTTCTTGACGCCCAGGTAGCTCAGTCGGTAGAGCAGAGGATTGAAAATCCTCGTGTCGGTGGTTCGATTCCGCCCCTGGGCACCATCATTCGGAAGCCTCGCGCAAGCGGGGCTTTTTCATTTGGGGCTCACGGTTTTGCGAAGGGATTGGCGAGCACCCGGCGCGGTCCGGGCGGGATGCGGTCGAGGCTGGCGTAAAGCAGGAACAGTAGCGTGACCACACTGATCCGCCCCAGCAGGACAGCGAACAGCAGCGCACTCGGCTCGGCCAGCTTGTCCAGGTAGAACACCGGCACATCCATCACGAAGTTCATCAGCGCCACGGCGGCGGCACCGCCGAAGATCAGCCGCATCTGCAGGTCGTGCCGGTAGGACTGGATGGCCACCAGTGTGGCAATGCCGATGAACAGGCCCCGCAGGCGGAAGATCAACTCCCAGTCCGTCGCCTGCGGTCCTTGTTCCAGCTCCAGCCAGGCCACGATGAGTTCTGGATAGGCACCCAGCGCCACGACATAGTACGCTGCCACCAGCAGGACCAACTGGAACTTGAGCAGGAACCAGCGGTCGGAGTCGTCGCTGTCGAACAACTCCTGGAGCGCCTGCATTTCTTGTTCGCTGAGTTCAAGATCGTCCTGGCTGGACATCGGTCGCTTCCCGTGATTTGAGCGAAATTTCGTCGTAGTTTTTATGTAAGCACATGCTTAAATGAAAGCACATGTATGAAAATTGAACTGTGAGCTTTGTCCATAATCAATGTTTCAAGGTCGCAAATAAACGTGAAATTCCTTTTTAAAACAATTACTTGCCGTCATCTTGACGGCATTGCTCCCGTTCTCGGCGGGGCATGCCCAGGATGCAGAACTCATGGCACGGGCCCAGGCCGGTGACGCGCAGGCGCAGACCGAGCTCGGCTATGTCTATGCCGTGGGCCAGGGCGTCGAGCAGAACTTCCAGGAGGCCTTGCGCTGGTTCCTGGCCGCCACACGGCAGGGCTACGCGGACGCGCAGTACAACTACGGCAACATGTTCGCCAACGGCTTCGGCGTGGAGCAGGACTTCGCGGAAGCGCTCAACTGGTTCCGGCTGGCCGCCGCTCAGAACCACATGCGGGCGCAGTACAACCTGGGTTTCATGTATGACAACGGCCAGGGCGTCGAGCAAGAGTACGCGGAAGCCGCCAAGTGGTATCGCGCCGCCGGCGAGCTGGGGCATACCGCGGCCCAGAACAATCTGGGCGTGCTCTACAAGTATGGCTATGGCGTGGAGCAGGATTACGCCGAGTCCCTCAAGTGGCTGCGCATGTCGGCGGAAGGGGGCTACCCCACCGGACAGTTCAATCTGGGCGCCATGTATGCCAATGCCACCGGCGTGACGCAGGATTTCGCCGAGGCGGCGAAGTGGTATCAGCTGGCGGCCGAGCGCGGGCACATGTCGGCCCAGTTTGAGCTGGGCGATCTCTACATCGCGGGCAGCGGCGTGCAGAGGGACTACACGATTGCAGGACGTCTGTTTCTGGCGGCGGCCAAACAGGGTCACCCGGAAGCCCAGTACAACATCGGCGAGATGTATGCCGCCGGCTATGGCGTGACCCAGAGTGACTTGAAAGGGTATATGTGGTCGGAGCTGTCAGCGCGCAATTCGCCGATCACGCGCAAGGGCCGTTCGGAACGCAACCGCGATGCGATTGGCGAGCGTCTGAGTGCAGAGCAGATCGCCGAGGCCCGAGCCCTGGCGGATCGCTGCCTCGAGACCCGCTACGCCGAGTGCGACTGAACGCGGCGCAGCGGGCAGCGGGAGGTCTCAGTCACATTCGGCGTAGCGGGTTTCCAGGCAACGGTCGGACATGCCCTTGGCCTTCACCAGATCCTCGGAGCTCAGCCGCACCTCGATCTGATCGCGGTTCATTTCGTAGTTTTCCTGTTCGGGCCCGTCCGCCAGCTTGGACGCCAGATCCATCCACATGTAGGCATGGGTCAGGCTCTGCGCCACCCCTTCACCTGCCTCGTACATCAGCGCCAGGTTGTTCTGCGACCCCGGGTGGCCCTGGCTCGCAGCGGCCTTGTACCAGCGATAGGACTCCGCGAGGTCGAGTGGGACGCCCTGGCCGGTCTCGTACATGGAGGCGATGCTGAACATCGCGGCGATGTGCCCCTGATCGGCCGCCATGCGATAGAGTTCGGCCGCCGCCTCCAGGTCCTGCTCCACGCCCATGCCATCGCGGTGCATGATTGCCAGGCTGAACTGAGCGGCCACTTCGCCGCGGTCGGCTGCCATGCGGTAGAAGCGTGCGGACTCGGCATAATCCTGTGCCACCCCCTGACCGCTCAGATACATTTCCGCCATGGTCATCTGCGCACCGGGATCCCCCTGTTCCGCCGCCATGGTGTAGTACTTGGCGGCCTCGATGTAATCAATGGGCACGCCCTGACCGGTGATGTAGAGGGCCGCCAGACTGATCTGCGCCATCAGCTCGCCCTGGTCGGCCGCCATGCGGAACCAGCGCGCCGCTTCGGCGTAGTCCTGCGGCACGCCCATGCCGAAGTTGTAGAGCACCCCGAGATTGAGCTGGGCATTGGCACGCCCCTGTTCGGCCGCCGCGTTGTACCAGCGGATCGCCTCGTTGAGGTCGACGGGCACGCCCTGACCGGTGTGGTAAAGCACCGCCAGATTGTTCTGCGCCTCGGCATCGCCCGCTTCGGCACGCTGCCGCAGCTCATCGATACCAAAGTTCTGCGCCATGGCGCTGCTGCCAAGCAGGCACAGGGCCAGGAAAACTGCGTGGATACGTTTCAATGACATGATTGTCTACCCTTCGTCTGGACTGCCTGGAGCAGTCGTTGCGTGTTGTCGTGTATGGATTCTGACGCCTGGCACTGCGGCGCTGGATTGGGGCTGAATGCTAGTCCCAATGCCGTGAAAAGGAAAGTTTGGTGGCCTTGGAACGCTGGTTTATGATGCCGGCATGACAATTACAAAACGCCTCTTCGGCCTCTGTGCCACCCTGGTGCTGACGCAGTGTCAGTCGGCCATCGCCGTCGACGAGGCTGCTCAAGCGCTCGTCACCCGTTTCTGGACTGCGTCTGCGCAGGACTCGGCTGCTGCCGCGCAGCAATTGCAGGATGCCGCCCCCGATGCCCTGACCCTGCACGCCTGGCTGAAGGCCGGCCCGCAATGGCAGCAAGAAGCACCCACCGGCGAGCTGCATCGCAGTCGCACCGATGCCGAGGGCACGCAGTTCCCCTATGTGCTGCTGGTGCCCGAGGACTACAACCCGCGCCGCGCCTGGCCGGTCGAGTTCAATCTGCATGGCGGCATCAGCCGGCCGAAACCGGAGGCTGGCGAGAGCTTCTGGCGCAATGGCTACGACCAGCTGCGCGAGCCGGATCGCATCGTGGTGGTGCCGGCGGCCTGGGACGAGGCGTTCTGGTGGTTCGACAATCAGGCGGACAACATCCCGGCGATCCTGCATGAACTGAAGCAGACTTATCATGTCGATGACAACCGGGTGACGCTATCCGGCGTCTCGGACGGCGGCACTGGTTCCTATTTCTTCGCCTTCCTGCAGCCCACCGAATGGGCGGCATTCCTGCCCTACATCGGCAACCTGGCCGTGCTGCGCAACCCGGCAGGGCGAGTGAGCTACCCGCTGTCCTTCGACAATCTGGCCGGAAAGCCGCTCTACATCGTCAATGGCGAGAACGATCCGCTCTACCCCGCCGCCCGCATACAGCCCTACATCGACCTGATGGCGCGTGCGAATGTCGAGCACATCTTCCGCATCATCCCGCAGGGCGGTCACAACACCCGCTGGTTGCCCGAGGAACGCCCGGCGATCGAAGCCTTCAAGGCGGCGCATGTGCGGGACCCGTTGCCCGAACGTGTGCAGTGGGCAACCGATCGCACCGACCGCTACAACCGCAATCACTGGCTGCGTGTGGACGGCCTGCGTGAGCAGGGGCAACCGGGACGGGTGATGGTGGAGCGCACAGGAAACACCTTCACGGTGACGGCCTTCGGCGTGAGCGACTTCACCTTGTTGCTGAGCCCGGAGGAAGTGGATTTCGCGCAGCCGGTGCAGGTGCTGGTGAACGGCACCGGGGTGCTGGCGCACAAGGTCGAGCCGAGCGAGCAGACGCTCCTGCAGTGGGCCGCGCGGGACCGCGATCGCAGCATGCTGTTCGCCGCCGAGCTGCCGATCCACGTGCCGGACTAGCCCACAGTCCGGGTCAGGCCAGCAGCCGGTGCCAGTCGGCTGTGGCATCTCCCACCGCCAGAAACGAAGGATTCGTCACGCTCTCGCCGCGGTTGCAGCGCAGCGGCTGCAGATCCTCCTGCCACACCGCCCCGCCCGCAGCCTCCAGCACCGCCTGTGCGGCCGCCGTATCCCACTCGCTGGTGGGTGCCAGGCGCGGATAGAAATCCGCCTGGCCTTCCGCCAGCAGACAGAACTTCAACGAGCTGCCTGTCGTGCTCAGGCTGATCTGCGCGAAATGCGGCTGCAGTCGCGCCAACAGCCCCTGCACTGCGTCGCCGCCATGGCGCCGACTACCCAGCACGCGCAGCAAGGCCGGATTCAAGGGGGCGGTGCGGATGGGCTGCCAGTGACGGCCATCGCCGGACTTGCTGGCACCGCGCCCGGGAATGCCCCTCCAGCTGATGCCGGACACAGGCGCATGCACTACCCCCAGCACCGGGACTCCCGCGCGGATCAGGGCGATGTTCACGGTGAACTCGCCGTTGCGGCTGAGGAATTCCCGCGTGCCATCGAGCGGGTCGACGAGCCAGTACTCCTGCCAGCGCGCCCGTTCGGCGAAGGGGGGCAGCGCGCTTTCTTCCGACAGCACGGGCATTGACGGCGTCAGCGCCTGCAGGGACTGCAGGATCAGTGCATGGGCACGCAGATCCGCCGTGGTGACGGGCGAGTCATCGACCTTGAACTGCAGGCCCGTGTGCTGCGGCGCGTCATACACCGCGAGAATCTGCGCACCTGCCTCGATGGCGATCCCGGCCACACGTTCTGCCAGCAATTCCAGATCCCGCATGCTGCCTGCTCCTGCCCTGTGCGCGACGGTCGCCGCGGACGTTCGACTAATCCAGCGTCGCGATGCTAGCATGCCTGCGCGCTTCCCCGGCGCCCATAACAAGAAGGAATATCACCATGCGCACACTCGTCCTTTTCCTGCTGCTGGCGTTCACCGCCGGCCACGCTTACGCCCAGCTCGCCGTCCCCAATGAAGCCGGTCTCACCTATGGCCACGTGCATCTGAATGTCACCGACATGGAGCGGCACAAGGAGCTGTGGGTGAAGCATTTCGGCGGCACCGTGGTGCAGAAGGGCACTCTCACCGCCATCCGCATGCCCAACATGGCCATCCTGCTGGCCAACCGCGAACCCACCGGCGGCTCCCAGGGCACGGTGATGGACCACTTCGGCTTCAAGGTGCGCAATCTGGCGAAGTTCCTCGAGAAATGGCGTGCCGACGGACTCTGGGTGGGCCGCGAGTTCATCGGCGCAGAAGGCCAGCCCAATGCCTATGTGATGATGCCGGACGATGTCTACGTGGAACTGCAGGAAGATCAGGCCCTGCCCCTTGAAGTCGTGCCCTATCACATCCACTTCTTCACCCCGGGTCATGAAGAGCTGCTGCAGTGGTACACGCAGCTGCTCGGCCTGGAGGTGCGTTCACGCGGCTCCATCGCCACCACGACCAATGTTCCGGGCATGAACCTGAGCTTCAACAACTCTCAGGAGGAGCGTCTGCCGACCCGGGGCCGCTCCATCGACCACATCGGTTTCGAGGTGGAAAACCTGGAAGCCTTCTGCAAGTTGCTGGAGGAGAAAGGCATCGCCTTCGACGTCGCCTACCGCGAGGTGGAGGCGCTGGAACTGAAGATCGCCTTCATCACTGACCCGACTGGCGTCTACATCGAGTTCACCGAGGGTCTGGACGCCTACTGACACGAGACACGCACACGCATGCTGGACTGGAAGGATATCGACACGGTGCTGCTGGACATGGACGGCACCGTACTCGACCTGCATTTCGACAATTACTTCTGGGAGGAGTTCGTCCCTGCCCGCTATGGCGAGCTGCACGGGCTGGCGGCCGACGAAGCCGCGCGACTGCTGCGGGCACGCTACGAGAACGTGAAGGGCACCCTGGACTGGTACTGTCTGGACTTCTGGTCGAACAGCCTGGCACTGGACATCCCGCGCCTGAAGGAAGTCATCCGCCACAAGATCGCGCTGCGGCCGCACGCCGAGGAATTCCTGCAGCAACTGCGCGACAGTGGCCGCGACGTGCTGCTGGTCACCAATGCCCATCCGCAGAGTCTGGCGCTGAAGTTGCAGACCACGGGCATCGACCGGCATTTCCACCGCACGATCAGCTCCCATGACTTGCAGCTGGCGAAAGAGAACGCCGGGTTCTGGCACACACTGCGGGAAGAGCACCCCTTCGAACCAGCGCGCACGCTGCTGATCGACGACAATCTGGCGGTGCTGCGCCAGGCGCGCGCGGAAGGCATCGCCCATCTGCTCGGGGTGCAGCAGCCCGACAGCCAGCGCCCCCCCCTGCTGCCATCGCCGGAATTCCGCCAGATACACCAGTTCACCGACCTCCTGCCGGGGTTGCAGACACGATGAGCACGAAGGACGCCAGCGAGGACGACGGCGTACGCCTCGACAAGTGGCTATGGGCCGCGCGCCTGTTCAAGACCCGCGCCCTGGCCAAGCAGGCCGTGGAAAGCGGCAAGGTGCAGGCCGAGGGGCAACGCCTCAAGCCCGGCCGCGAGATGAGCGTCGGCATGACGCTGACGGTGCGCCTGGGCTGGGATGAACGCACCCTGGTGGTCACCGGCCTGTCCGAGCAGCGGCGCGGTGCGCCCGAAGCCGCCCAGCTGTATCAGGAAACCGCAGAGAGCATCGCCCGGCGCGAGAATCAGGGCGAGCAGCGGCGTCTGCATGCCTTGCTGCTGCAGCCCCTGGCGAAACCGGACAAGAAGGACCGACGCGCCCGCCAGGCCCTCAAGCAGCGCTCGGACTAGCCTTGGCAACGCGGCCGCCGCGCCTTACAGGGCGTCGCGAATCTTTGGCATAATCCGGCCGCCGCGCCCAGGAACAAGAACTTGACGAGTCAGGAGACCAAGCCAATGCCGAACAGCAGCACGGACATCCGTTCCGGGAACGGGCGCCGTCTCTATCAGAATCTCGGCAACAGCCATCTGATCGAGCTGGCCGTGCAGCGTGGCGAGGGCCGTCTGGCCGACACGGGAGCCCTGGTGGTGGAAACCGGCGCCCGCACCGGTCGCAGTCCGAAGGACCGCTTCATTGTGCGCGAGGCCTCCACGGCGGCGCAGATCGACTGGGGCGACGTCAATCAGCCCTTCGACCCGGCCCAGGCCAATGCCCTCTGGGAGCGCGTGAGCCTCTGGCTGGCCGACAAGGACGTGTTCATCTCGGACCTGCACGTTGGCGCCCATCCGCAGCATTACCAGAGCGTGCGGGTCTGCACCGATGTCGCCTGGCACAGCCTGTTCGCCAGCACTCTGTTCATCCGCCCCGCGAACTACAACCCGCTGCACAAGCCCGTCTGGCAGGTGCTCAGCGCACCGGGCTTCGTCTGCGATCCGGCTCGCGACGGCACGCGCTCCGAAAGCGCCCTGATCATCGATTTCGCCCGCCGCCGCGTGCTGCTGGCCGGCCTGCGCTATGCCGGGGAATTGAAGAAGTCCATGTTCGCCGTGCAGAACTTCCTGCTCCCGGAGCAGGACGTCCTGCCCATGCACTGCGCGGCCAACGTCGGGCGCGGGGGCGATGTGTGCCTGTTCTTCGGCCTGTCGGGCACAGGCAAGACCACGCTGTCGGCCGACCCCGAGCGCCTGCTGATCGGGGACGACGAGCACGGCTGGGGCGAGGGCAGCGTGTTCAATCTGGAAGGCGGCTGCTATGCCAAGTGCATCGACCTGAGCCGGAAGAACGAACCCGTGATTTGGGATGCCATCCGTTTCGGCACTGTGCTGGAGAACGTGATCATCGACGAGCACAGCCGCCAGGCCGACTACAGCGACGCGCGCCTGACCCAGAACACCCGCGCCTGCTATCCGCTGAGCCACATTGCCTCGCGCGTGCCCGACAACCGGGCCGGCGAGCCCGAGGCCATCATCTTCCTGACCTGTGACCTGCACGGAGTGCTGCCCCCCGTTGCGATTCTGTCGCGCGAGGCGGCGGCCTATCATTTCCTCAGCGGTTATACCGCCCTGGTGGGCTCCACCGAGGTCGGCGCCGGCAGCGGCATCAAGGCCACCTTCTCCACCTGTTTCGGCGCTCCCTTCTTTCCGCGCCGCGCCACGGAATATGCCGAACTGCTGATGAAACGAATCGAGGGCGCGGGCAGTCAGGTGTATCTGGTGAACACCGGCTGGACCGGGGGGCCGCACGGCGTCGGCAGGCGCTTTACCATCCCCGAGACGCGGGCGGTGATCGCCGCGATCCAGAGCGGGGCCCTGCAGAAGGCAGAGACCGAGTGGCTGGCAGGGATCAATCTGCGCATTCCCCGGTCTGTACCGGGCGTGGACCAATCGCTGCTCAACCCGAGGACGGCCTGGGCCGACCCGGCTCATTACGATGCCAAGGCGGCGGAGCTGGCGGCGCAATTCCAACACAACATCATCAAGTTCCACGTGCCCGAGTCGATCCTGGCGGCCGGCCCGCAGAGCCAAGGCACAGAGGGCGCAGCATGACAGACACCCAATCCAAGGCGCTGCGGCGTTTCGGCCTGACGCAGTTCAAACCGCAGTGGGGCGAGATGCTGCGCGGCATCGAAAAGGAAAGCCTGCGTGTGACCCCGCAAGGCCGGCTGGCAAAGACCGAGCACCCGGCGGCACTGGGCTCGGCGCTCACCCACGCCAACATCACCACCGATTATTCCGAAGCCCTGATCGAGCTGATTACCTCGGCCACCACGTCCATCGACGACTGCCTGCAGCAGTTGCACGACCTGCATGCCTACACCTGCATGAACCTGCCAACCGGCGAGCGACTGTGGGTGTCGAGCATGCCCTGCCTGATCGAGAGCGACGAGCAGATTCCGCTGGCGCGCTACGGCAGTTCCAACATCGGCCGCCTGAAGACGCTGTACCGCGAAGGGCTGGGCCTGCGCTACGGCCGGGTGATGCAGACCATTGCCGGCATCCATTACAACTTCTCCATGCCCGAGAGTTTCTGGGCCGACTACCGGGACCTGAAAGGCTCCAGCGAGCCTCTGGAGCAATTCCAGACGCGGCAGTACCTGCATCTGATCCGCAATTTCCACCGCTTCAGCTGGCTGCTGCCCTATCTCTTCGGTGCCTCTCCGGCCGTGTCGCGCTGCTTCACTCGCGGCCGGGAGCATGATCTGGAGGCCTTCGACGAGAGCACCTGGTACAAGCCCCATGCCACCGCCCTGCGCATGGGCAATCTGGGCTACAAGAGCGAGGCGCAACGGTCGCTGTTCGTGTGCTACAACGAACTGGAGTCCTACCTGGACAGCCTACAGAAGGCACTGACCACGCCCTACCCCCCCTACGTGGCCATCGGTGACCGGCGCGACGGTCATCTGCAGCAGATCAACACCAATCTGCTGCAGCTCGAGAACGAGTTCTACGGCACCATCCGGCCCAAGCGTGTCGGAGGTTCCGGCGAGCGACCCCTGACCCTGCTGCGCGAACACGGCATTCAGTACATCGAGGTGCGGGTGCTGGACCTGAACCCATTCCTGCCGCTGGGCATCGACGCCGAGCAGATCCGTTTCCTGGACGCCTTCCTGCTGCACTGCCTGCTGGCCGACAGCCCGGCCTGCACCCGAGCCAGCCATCAGGAGAGCGAGGACAATCTCGCCCGCGTGGTGAATCGTGGCCGCGAGCCCGGCCTGACCCTCGGCCGCGAGGGTGCGCAAGTGTCCTTTGCCGACTGGGCGAACGAATTGCTGCAGGATGTGGGCCTGGCCGCCGCGCTGCTCGATGGCATTCACCAGACTCAGGCTCACGGGGCAGCCGTCGCCGCGCAGCAGACGAAGCTGGCTGATCCGGAACTGACGCCCTCGGCGCGGGTGCTGCGGGAAATGCGGGCGGCCGCGAAGCCGTTCTGCGCTTACACCATGGGACAGTCGGCCGCCACACTGGCGCATTTCCAGCAGGCCGGGCTCGACGCCATGCGCCTGGCTGAAATGCGCGAGGCCTCGCGCCTGTCCATGGAGAGACAAAGCGAGATCGAGGCCACGGACTTGGAGAGTTTCGAGGCGTTCGTGCAGCAGTGGAACCTTACTGCTGAATCACGTACGAGGTGAAGAACAGGTCGAGGATGTTCTCGGAACCCTCGCCTTCCACCAGGTCGATGGCTTCACGGATCAGCGTCAGGGCGTCCTGACGCAGCTTTTCCTTGCCTTCGGTGGAGGTCAGGTTCTCCTCCAGCTGGCCGGAAAACAATTCCACCAGACGACTGCGCACAGAGGGCATGTGATGACGCAACACTTCGTCACCCGGGCGCGCGGTACGCACGGAGACATCCACCTTGAGATAGCGCAGCCTGCCGCCGCCGTCGTAGTTGGTGACGAAACTGGGGCTGAGCTCCACATAGGGGAATTCGCTGTTGGCCCCGGAGGGCGGTGCGGAAGAGGACCAGGCGCTCGACGCCAGGCCGAGCAGGAAGGCGACAGCAAGCAGCAGACGGGCGGAGAATCGCGCGGAGTTGGCGTGCAGGCGTGGCATGGCAGTGACCCTTTGCGTGAAGTCGAACAGGAACGGCGGGCGCTTGTGGCCGCCGCAGGCAGCATGCCATATATCGTCCGGAGCGACGATTTCGTGAGCAGTCCGGGAACAGGACTCCTGCGCAAGGTTTTGATTACAATGCACCCGGCGACTCGCGCCGAGTCCCGACAACCCAGAAAGCCTCTCGCAGGCAGTGAGTGAAACAATGGCTACATCCCTGTTGGACGCAATTCCCGGCTCCCGCAACCTCAATTTCCTGATCTTCATCGCTTGCACGTCCATTATCGGCGTGGCGCTCTACATGGAGCACGTGATGCTGCTGCAACCCTGCGGCCTGTGCATCACCCAGCGTGTGTTCGTGATTCTGGTGGGGCTGATCTGCCTGGCCTCGGCCCTGCACAAGACCGGCGAAACCGGGCGCCGCAACTATGCCTTCGCGGCCGCCAGCATGTGCATAGGCGGCGGCTATTTCGCCGTGCGCCAGATCTGGCTGCAGCATCTGCCCGAAGATCAGGTGCCGGCCTGCGGCCCAGGCCTGAGCTACATCATGGAGAACTTTCCGCTGATGGACATGCTGTCCTTCCTGCTCAAGGGCGATGGCAACTGCGCGGAGGTGACCTGGCGCTTCCTGGGCATCTTCTCGATTGCCGAACTCTCTCTGGGCGGTTTCATCGGCCTGTTCGCCCTGTGCCTGTATCAGGCCCTGCGCAAGGCCTGATCCTCCTCAGCCCCTGCGCCAGCGGAAATAGCGCTCGGCCCAGGGCAGCAGATGCGTCGGAATCCGCGCGTTGCGCCAGGCATTGGCGGCAAAGCGATTGGATTCCGCCAGCGTCGGATAAATGTGGGTGGTGGCGCCGATCTTCTTCAGCCCCAGACCATGGGTCATCGCCAGCACGAATTCCGTGATCAGCTCCGCCGCGTGATAGCCCACGATGGTCGCCCCCAGAATGCGGTCTGAGCCTGCCAAGGTGAGCACCTTCACGAAGCCATGGGCCTCGCCGTCGGCGATGGCACGGTCGAGATCGTCGATCGCGTAGCGCGTCACCTCGAAGGCGATGCCCTGCTCCCGTGCCTCCTGCTCGTTCAGCCCGACACGGGCCACTTCCGGATCGGTGAAGGTGGCCCAGGGCACCACGCGGTAATTCACGTTGAACTTCTTCAGTCTGCCGGCCAGCGCATTGAGCGTGGCGTACCAGGCCTGGAACGAGGCCATGTGGGTGAACTGGTACGGGCCCGCCACATCGCCGCAGGCGTAGATGCTCGGATAGACCGTCTGTAACTGTGCGTTGACCTTGATCAGGCCGCGTTCGGTGAGCGGCATCTCCAGGGCTTCCAGACCGAAGCCTTCCACGTTCGCCTTGCGCCCGATGGCCACGAGCACCTTGTCGAAACCAATCTCCAGAGACCCTGCAGCCCCCTCGGCGTGCAGGACTCCCCCCTCGGCAGTCGCCGTGAAGGCGGTGGCGCGGCAGCCGGTATGCACGGTGATGCCCGCCGCCTGAAAACGCTCCAGCACCACGGCCGAGACGTCTTCGTCTTCCCGCGGCATGATGCGCGGCGCCTGGTCCACCAGGGTCACCTGCGAGCCCAGCCGCGCGAAACTCTGTGCCAGCTCGCAGCCGATGGCACCACCCCCGAGTACCAGCAGCCGGCGCGGCAGCTCACGCAGCTCCCAAAGGGAATCGGAGGTCAGGTACGCAATCTGATCCAGCCCGGGGATAGGCGGCACGAAAGGACGCGCCCCCGTGGCCACCACGATGGCGCGCGTGGTGATGGTGCGCTCGCCGACCTGCACACTCCAGGGCGAGGTGATGACGGCTTCGCCGGCAACGCATTCCACGCCCAGCGAGGTGAAGCGCTCGACGGAATCATGCGGCTCGATGCGTGCGATCACCACCTGCACCCGCGCCATGATGCGGGCGAAGTTCACCTGCCCGGTGGCACCGTCGATGCCGAATTCGGTGGCGCGCTTGAGGTAGTCGGCGACACGGGCGCTGCGGATCAGCGCCTTGCTCGGCACGCATCCGGTGTTGAGACAGTCGCCGCCCATGCGGTGGCGCTCGATCAGCACCACCTTCGCCTTCGCCCCAGCCGCGATGATGGAGGACACCAGCCCGGCCGAGCCGGCCCCGATCACCACCACATTGGCATCGAAACGGGTCGGTCGCTTGAAACTCACCGGCGCGCGGGCGGGTCGCAACAGGCCAAGCAGTCCGCGGGCGAGCCAGGGCAGGACGCCCAGGGCGGCGAGGGACAGCAGCATGGACGGGCTGATCAGCCCGGACACGGACTCGATCTGCGCCAGTTCGGCGCCGGCATTCACGTAGATGATGGTGGCCATCAACATGCCCAGCTGGCTGATGAAGAAATACGGGATGACCCGAATAGGCGTGAGGCCCATCACCAGGTTCACCAGAAAGAAGGGGAAGATCGGCACGATGCGCAGGCTGAACAGATAGAAATTGCCGTCCTTCTCCATGCCGGCATTGATGGCCTTGAGCGAGTTGCCGAAGCGTGACTGCACCCAGTCGCGCAGCAGCAGTCGCGCACTGAGAAAGGCCAGCGTGGCGCCGATGGTGCTGGCGAAGGACACCAGCAAGGTGCCCCACCACAGCCCGAAAATGGCACCGCCCACCAGGGTGATGACCACCGAACCCGGGATGGAGAGCGCGGTCGCCGCCACATATACTGCGAAATAGGCCACCGCCAGGGTGAAGAAATTCTCGCGCCCGTAATCCTGCAGCCCCTGCAGCTGCGACTGCACGAAGTCCAGTGTCATGTAGCGGCCGAGATCGAGTGCGAAGAAGGCGGCGACCAGGGAGGCAATCACCAGGACGACCAGCAGTTTGATTGATTTCATGTAAGTCTCGCAGAGGGCGTGTGGGGCATTCGACGCAGGAGCTTGACAGCCGTTACAGGGGCGCCGGTTTATTTCTGCCCGCAGCGGTTTGTGTTATAAGGCCAGCTTCCTGACCCAGACCGAGAAACGCAACGTGCCGAACGATACCACAAAGCCCTCTGCGCCGATGTCCCGCCAGTTTCCTGCCACCCGCATGCGTCGCATGCGCCGCGATGACTTCAGCCGTCGCCTGATGCGCGAGACACAGCTGACGACGGACAACCTGATCTTCCCGATGTTCATCGTCGAAGGCAGCGCTCAGCGCCAGAGCATCGCCTCCATGCCGGACATTCATCGTTTCAGTCTGGACGAACTGCTCAAGGAAGTGGCCGACGTCGTCGCCCTGGGTATTCCGGCCATTGCCCTGTTCCCCTCGCCTGACCCGGCGAGCAAGACGCTGGACGGACGCGAGGCCTGGAATCCCGACGGCCTGGTGCAACGCACGGTGCGTGCGCTCAAGCAGGCCTTTCCGGCACTGGGCATCATCACGGACGTGGCGCTTGACCCTTACACCACCCACGGACAGGACGGCATCATCGATGCCGACGGCTATGTGCTCAACGATGTGACCGTCGACGCCCTGATCCGCCAGGCGCTGTCCCATGCCGAGGCGGGTGCCGACATCGTCGCCCCGTCGGACATGATGGACGGCCGCATCGGCGCGATCCGCGACTCCCTGGAGAGCGCCGGGTACATTCATACACGCATCCTGGCCTATTCCGCCAAGTACGCCTCGAGCTATTACGGCCCCTTCCGCGACGCCGTGGGCTCCGGCGCCTCGCTGGGCAAGGGCGACAAGCACACCTATCAGATGGATGTGGCCAACAGCGATGAAGCGCTGCATGAAGTGGCACTCGACCTGGCCGAAGGTGCCGACATGGTGATGGTCAAGCCGGGCATGCCGTATCTGGACATCGTCCGGCGGGTGAAGGATGAATTCGGCGCTCCGACCTTTGTCTATCAGGTCAGTGGCGAATATGCGATGCACATGGCAGCGGCCCGCAACGGCTGGCTGAACGAGTCAGCGGTGGCACTGGAAAGCCTGCTGTGCATCCGCCGCGCCGGGGCGGATGCCATCCTGACCTACTTCGCCAAGAAGGTTGCCGTTCTGCTGCGACAGTGAGGGCGGTCCGGCCTGCCGCGAAATTGCGACTTGAATCCGGCACTTCAGGCCTTATGATAGGCACCTGCGTGAAGGTCGACTCGTCTGGAACGGGCTTCACATCTCTCCCACCAATGAAGGAATGATTTTTATGAGCGACCATATCGTTCAAGTGACCGACGCCAGTTTCGCACAGGATGTATTGCAGGCCAGCGGCCCTGTGATGGTGGACTTCTGGGCGGAATGGTGCGGACCCTGCAAGATGATCGCTCCGGTGCTGGAAGACATCGCCGAGGAATACGCAGGCCGGCTGACGGTCGCCAAGCTGAATATTGATTCAAATATGGCGACTGCACCGAAGTATGGGGTGCGCGGCATCCCCACGCTGATCATCTTCAAGAACGGTCAGGTAGCTGGCACCAAAGTGGGCGCCCTGTCGCGTTCACAGCTCGCCGCCTTCATCGACAGCGTCATCTGAACCACTTTGTCCGGCGCCTGCCGGATGCGTCCGAATCGTGCCGGCAACTCGCTGCACAGACTGTCCGGAGACCCTATGCAAGGGCTCCGGAAGCGCTGTTTTCAGGTCACAAATAAAGACAAAATTGTTCTGGACAGCCTCGTTGGAGTCGGTATACATTGCGTCCATCGTCTCGTTCGACTGACGACCTTGTCTCTTATCTACACCGCTCCAAACAACGCATTGCCCTGTAACCCGTAAACCCAGTATTCACTAGACATCAGAAAACCATTCTGTTCACAACCAACACAAGCATGTCAGACCCATGCAGGCTGACCTTCAGCGTCGTGCACTGCTACAGGACTAAGCTTGTCCTCAGCCCACAACCTGCGTACCAACATCATCATGAATCTAACTGACCTGAAGAAACAACCCATCGCGGACCTGCTCGCCATGTCCCAGGAAATGGGTCTCGAGAACCTCTCCAGAACCCGCAAGCAGGACATCATCTTCGCCATCCTCAAGAAGCACGCCAAGAATGGCGAGGACATCTCCGGCGATGGCGTTCTGGAAATCCTGCAGGATGGTTTCGGGTTTCTGCGATCGGCCGACTCCTCCTACCTGGCAGGTCCGGACGACATCTATGTGTCACCCAGTCAGATTCGACGCTTCAACCTGCGTACCGGGGATACCATCGAGGGCAAGATCCGACCCCCGAAGGAAGGCGAACGCTACTTCGCCCTGCTGAAGATTTCCGAAGTCAATTTCGCCAAGCCCGAGAATTCCAAGAACAAGATCCTGTTCGAAAACCTCACCCCGCTGTTCCCGTCCGAGCGTCTGCGTCTGCAGATCGGCAATGGCAGCACCGAGGACCTGAGCGCCCGCACCATCGACCTGACGGCGCCCATCGGCAAGGGCCAGCGCGGCCTGATCGTGTCACCGCCCAAGGCCGGCAAGACCTTCATCCTGCAGAACATCGCCCAGTCCATCGCCAAGAACAATCCCGAGTGTCGCCTGATCGTGCTGCTCATCGACGAGCGTCCTGAAGAAGTGACGGAAATGCAGCGTTCCGTGCGCGGCGAAGTGGTGGCCAGTACCTTCGACGAACCGCCCGCCCGCCATGTGCAGGTAGCGGAGATGGTGATCGAGAAAGCCAAGCGCCTGGTCGAACACAAGGAAGACGTGGTGATTCTGCTCGACTCCATCACGCGTCTGGCTCGCGCCTACAACACCATCGTCCCGTCCTCCGGCAAGGTGCTGACAGGCGGTGTGGATGCCCACGCACTGGAGCGTCCGAAGCGCTTCTTCGGTGCAGCGCGCAACCTGGAGGAAGGCGGCAGCCTCACCATCATCGCCACGGCGCTGGTGGAAACCGGCTCCAAGATGGACGAGGTGATCTACGAGGAATTCAAGGGCACCGGCAACATGGAACTGCACCTTGACCGCAAGATCGCCGAAAAGCGCGTCTACCCGGCCATCAATGTGCGTCGTTCCGGCACCCGCCGCGAAGAGCTGCTGACCACCGAGGAAGAACTGCAGCGCATGTGGATCCTGCGCAAGATCCTCAGCTCAATGGAAGACGTGCAGGCCACCGAATTCATTCTGGACAAGTTGAAGGACACGAAGACCAACGACGAGTTCTTCAATTCGATGAAGCGCAAGTAATCCGTTCTCCCGCTCCTGCGTAACCGTGGGAGCGAGCTTGTTCGGGCTTTCCTGTGGGAGCGAGCTCGCTCGCGATCATCGCTTCCCGCGCCTACTTCCTGCTGAAGACGGACACACGCCATGCCATGCAAGGATCTTCGTGAATTCATCGCCCTGCTCGAACAAGAGGGCGATCTGGTCAGGATCCGCCAGGAAGTCGATCCGAATCTGGAAATCACGGAAATCTGCGACCGCGCGCTGCGCGCCGGTGGCCCTGCCCTGCTGTTCGAGAACCCGCGCAATTCTTCCATCCCCCTGCTGGGCAATTTGTTTGGTCACCCGCGCCGTGTGGCCCTGGCCATGGGACAGAAGGACCTGCAGGGTTTGCGAGATGTCGGGCACCTTCTTGCGTTTCTGAAGGAGCCCGTCCCGCCCAAGGGCTGGAAGGAGCTGTGGCAGAACCTGCCCGCTTATCGACAGGTCTTGAACATAGCACCGGATCTGAAGAAGACGGCGCCTTGCCGTGATGTGATCATCGACGAGCCCGACATCGACCTCGCCATGCTGCCAGTGCAGACCTGCTGGCCCGGGGACGTCGGGCCCCTTGTCACCTGGCCGCTCGTCATCACGCGCGGACCCGAGAAAGATCGCCAGAACCTCGGCATCTATCGCATGCAGGTGATCGGCCGCAACAAGCTCATCATGCGCTGGCTCTCGCATCGCGGCGGCGCGCTGGATTTCCGCGACTGGCAACTCAAGCACCCGGGCGAAGCCTTTCCCGTGGCCATCGCCATCGGTGCCGATCCCGCCACCATCCTGGCCACCGTGACGCCCATTCCCGATACGCTTTCGGAATACGCCTTCGCCGGCCTGCTGCGCGGGCAGAAAACAGAAGTGCTCAATTGCCTCACCAGCAATCTGCAGGTCCCTGCGAGCGCGGAGTTCGTGCTCGAGGGCGTGATCGAGCCGGGCGAGATTGCGGAAGAAGGACCGTTCGGCGATCACACCGGTTACTACAACGAGGTCGAGCGCTTTCCTGTCTTCACGGTCAAGAAACTCACCCATCGCAAGGACCCGATCTATCACAGCACCTATACGGGCCGTCCGCCCGATGAACCGGCCATGCTGGGCGTGGCGCTGAACGAGGTCTTCATTCCGCTCATTCAGAAACAGTACCCGGAGATCGTGGATTTCTACCTGCCGCCTGAAGGTTGCTCGTACCGCATGGCCGTGATCAGCATCCGCAAGCAGTACCCGGGCCACGCCAAGCGCATCATGATGGGCGCCTGGTCCTTCCTGCGCCAGTTCATGTACACCAAGTTCGTGATCATTGTGGACGAAGACGTGAATGTGCGGGACTGGAACGATGTGATCTGGGCCATGACCACGCGCATGGACCCGGCACGCGACACGGTGCTCATCGAGAACACGCCCATCGACTATCTCGACTTCGCGTCGCCGGTGTCGGGCCTTGGCTCCAAGATGGGCATGGACGCCACCAGCAAATGGCCGGCGGAAACCACCCGCGAATGGGGCACCCCGATCAGCATGAACGACGACGTGAAGAAGCGCGTCGATGCCCTCTGGGACGAGCTCGGCATCACGGGCAAGTGATCACTGCGGCTGCGGGAAAGGCGGCAGCGCGGCACTGACCGCACGCGTCGCCGCCTGCAGCAGGCGCGGATCGCGCTCCTCCTCACGCAGTCCCTGCAGCAGTCTTGCCAGTTCGGCGTAGGCTTCGGCATCGCCGTTCAAACGGACACAGCGTTCCAGATAATCCCGCGCCTTGCCCCATAGAGTCACCCGCAGCGCCAGCCTTGCCGTGGCCAGCAGCAGCACGGCGTCCTCCGGGCGTTGCGCCAGCCAGCGCTCGGCCTGCTGCAATTGCTGCACCGCGCGCGCATCCGTCTGCTTCAGGCTCAACAGACTGTAGCGACGCACCAGCACATCACTCCAGCGCGCGTTCACCGTGGTCTCCAGCAGGTCGACCGCCTCCGCTGGCGCCCCCACTTGCAGGTAGGCGTGAGCACAGGCGCTCACCAGATCGTCGCCCGGAGTCATGCCGCGCGTGTGGCGTTTCCAGAAGCGACGCACGCTGGCTGACGTGGTGCCGGACTCGGCTGCCAGACTCTCAAGTCGGTGGATCACTTCGGCCTGCTCTTCCAGCGAGTCATTGCGCGCATTGAGGGCGCGGCGTGCGGCACGGGCGGCCGACCATTGGCGCCCTGACCGCAGCCAGCGCAAGGGATTGAACCAGGCCAGCAGAAGATAGAGCACGCGCAGGGCAAGCAGCAGCAGGATCGACGCGACAAAGAGTGCGAACAGGCTCGTCTCGAAAGTGACATTGCCCCAGGACAGCAGCAGATAGCCCGGGTCGCGCGCCAGCGCCAGGGTGACCAGCAGGCCCAGCACGATGGCGAGCAGCGCGTAGAGGAAGAAGCGGATCATGCTCAAGGTCCGTCGCTGGCGGCAGCACTGGCGCGCCGCGCATTGACCTGCTGCAGCAGGGCGAGTGAACCGGAGATGTCGGGCTGCGTCGACGCCACCCGCTCCTGCGCCAGCGTCTGCAATTCCTGCTGCAGCGTTCGCCCTGCTCCGGTATCGATGGCGAAGTGGCGCGCCACCCAGTCATGCCCGCGCTCGAGCGCGCTGCGGTAGACCTCGGGCTGCGCCATGAGCAGCGCGAGCTGCGCCTGCGCAAGCAGCAGCTGCAGGTTCTGCTTGAGCGCAGCTTCCTGCGGCGGCGGCAACAGCGCCTCGGGCGGCACATCCCAGCGTTGCCAGACGAAAATGCTGCGCAGTAGTGCCAGCGCCCGGGCGCCGAAGCCGGCGTCTGCGGAAGGTGTCTGCTGCTGTTGTGCGGCGAGGCGATCGGCGTGGTTCTGTACCAGGGCTTCACGCAGCGAAAGCCGCTCCACCAGGGGTGCCAGAGCGCTCAGACGCGCATGCAGGCCACTGATGTCCACATACTCCATGCTGCGCAGTGCGAGCATCTCGCCTGCCAGCGCATCGCGGACACCAAGCACCGAGGCATCGCCCGAGTCGCGCAGCATCTCATCGACGGTGCTCAGGATCAGCAGGGCCGAGTCGCCATCCCCCTGCAGCGCGATTTTTTGATTGGCCAGTCGCAGCAGGTATTCCGCTTCCGTCCACAGCCAGTCCTGCGCCTGCTGCTGCGCGCCGGCATCGCGCGTGCGCGCGGCGCTCTCGGCCTCGGCGGCCAGGGTCGCGAGTCTCTGGTTCAACTCGATGCGCAGGGCGTCCAGTGCCTGGCGGTCGACCAGGCCGGACAGTTGCTCAGCGGAAATGCCAGAGGAGTCAGCCGCAATCTGCTGCTGCAGCGCAGCGTTCTCGGCCAGCAGGGCATCCACCTGGGCGGCTGTCCGCAGCTGCGCGGACACCAGCCAGACCAGGGCCAGCAGCACGGGAACCAGCAGCAGCACAAGAATCAGGAAGCGGCGCAGGCCACTGCTGCGCGAACGCGCGCGGGAATGCGGCGTGGCGTTGCTGCGACTGAGTTCATCCAGGACGCGGGAGGTATCCGCTCGCGCCGCCGCTTCCGCAGCGGTGGGCGTGGAAGAAGGGTTGCCGTCTGTCACCGGGCCTCCAGGGATTCAAGGGGGGTCGCGAAGTTCTGCCGCAGACAGGCGAGCACCGCCTGATCATCGGCCCCGCCAGCATTCAGCACATGAGGGTAGCCCGCGCGGCGCGCAATCTCCTCGACGCGCGCGGAGGGCACGATGAGCGTCAGAGTCTGCTGCAAGCCTAGCAGAGGGCTCGGCGCGCTGTCTTGCGGCACGTCAAGTGCGCCTGCCCGCTGCAACAAGACGTGAAAACTATCGAAGATCTGCTGGCTCGTCAGCACGACACAGTTGATGGCCTGCTCCTGCAGCAACTGCCGCACCTGCTGCGGCGCATGGGGCGGCACCTCGCGAGTGTAGAGCTCGACATAGTCCACGCGAGCGCCGCGCTCGCGCAGGGTTTCCGCCAGCAGCTCGCGGCCGCCTTTCCCCCGGAACAGGGCGATGCGCTTGCCCTGCACCTGCTGCAGAACGGGCAGGGCCAGCAGGTCCTCGCTGGTCACGCCCGTGGTGGCACAGTGCACCGGCCAGGGCAGCTGGCGCAGCACCGCCGCCGTGCCCGGCCCCACGGCGCAGGCCTGCAGGCCGAGGGGCAGTTGCGGCCAGAAATTCTCTATCCATTCCAGGCCGAGTGTTGCGGCATTGGTGCTGATGAAAATGGCGATCTCGTACTGATCCAAGGCCATGACCTGCGTCCTGACGCGCTGAGTGTCCTCGGCCGTTTGCACGGGCACGATGGCCAGCAGGGGCAGTGAGCAGGCTTGCCCGCCCTGCTCGCGAATCACGGCGGCCAGACTGTGCGCCTGATCGGCGGGTCGCGTCAGCAGCACGCGGCAGCGCGCCAGCGCGGAGAGGGGTGAATCCGTGGCGGACGATGCGCCGCTCATGCCTGTGCGTAGAGCGCCGAGAGGATCTTGTCGGCGCCCTGGGCCAGCAGGGCGTCAGCCACGGCCACACCCAGCTGCTCGGCGTTCTGCCGCGGGCCGCGCTGAGCCTCGCGCAGGATGCGTTGACCATTCACGTCGCCCACCAGGGCTCGCAGATGCAGCTCGTCCCCTTCCAGTTCGGCGAAGCAGGCGATGGGCACCTGACAGCCCCCGTGCAGTCGTGTGTTGACGGCACGCTCGGCAATGACCCGGTCGGCCGTGTCGCGATGATGCAGCACCTGCAGCAGGTCGATGATCGCCTGATCCGCCACACGGCACTCGATGCCCACGGCGCCCTGTCCGCCCGCGGGCAGCGAGGCGGTCGTGCTGATGCGTGTTCGGATGCGGTCGGCCAGCCCCAGGCGCACCAGCCCTGCCGTGGCCAGAATGATGGCGTCGTACTCGCCGCGGTCGAGCTTGCCCAGACGCGTGCCGACATTGCCGCGCAGGTCAGCGATCTGCAGATCGGGCCGGTAGCTGCGCAGCTGGCACTGCCGGCGCAGGCTGGAGGTGCCGACGCGCGCCCCCTGGGGCAGCGCATCGATGCTGGCAAAGGTGTTGGAAACAAACGCATCGCTCGGGTCCTCGCGCTCGCAGATGACGCGCAGACCGAGGCCCTCCGGGAATTCCATCGGCACGTCCTTCATGGAGTGCACGGCGATGTCGGCGCGCCCTTCCAGCAGGGCGACTTCCAGCTCCTTCACGAACAGGGCCTTGCCGCCGATCTTCGCCAAGGGCGTGTCGAGGATGACATCGCCGCGCGTGGTCATGCCGATCAGCTCGACTTCCAGGCTCGGGTAATGCGCCAGCAGACGGGCCTTCACATATTCCGCCTGCCACAGGGCCAGGGGACTTTCGCGCGTGGCGATACGGATTCTTGCAACTGCCATGATCGAGGGGGAACTCCAGAACTGTGTAGCGGCCGATTCTACGCCAAGCCCCGCCCGAGACACAGCCCGTGGCGATGTTGTTATAATCGCCGCCCCTGCAGCGGCCGGACGGCCAGAGAGATTCCCATCATGAGCGACAAGACACCCGATGCCATCAAACCCTGGGGCGGCCGCTTCAGCGAAGCGACGGACGCCTTCGTGGAACGCTTCACCGCCTCGGTGACTTTCGACCAGCGCCTCTACCACCACGACATCAACGGCTCCATCGCCCACGCCACCATGCTGGGCAAGGTCGGCATCCTGAGTGCGCAGGAAGTGGACGCCATCGTGGGCGGCCTCGAGGCCATCCGCGAAGACATCGTGGCCGGGCGCTTCCAGTGGTCGGTGCAGCTCGAGGACGTGCACATGAACATCGAATCCGAGCTGACGCGCCGCATCGGCATCGCCGGCAAGAAGCTGCACACCGGGCGTTCGCGCAATGACCAGGTGGCCACCGACATTCGCCTCTACGTGCGCGACGAGATCGATGCTCTGGTGGGCACCCTCGCCCGCCTGCAGTCGGCGTTGCTGGATCTGGCGGAGCGCGAGGCGGAGACGATCATGCCCGGGTTCACTCATCTGCAGACCGCCCAGCCCATCACCTTCGGCCACCACATGATGGCGTGGTACGAGATGCTGGAGCGTGACCACGGCCGCCTGCGCGACTGTCGCTCACGCCTGAATTTCTCGCCCCTGGGCGCCGCCGCGCTGGCCGGCACCAGCTATCCCATCGACCGCGAATACACCGCCAGACTGCTGGGCTTCACCGCCGCCACGCGCAATTCGCTGGATTCCGTGAGCGACCGCGACTTCGCCATCGAGCTGGCCGCGGCCGGCAGCCTGCTGATGACGCATCTGTCGCGCTTCTCGGAAGAGCTGGTGCTGTGGACGTCTTCGCAGTTCGACTTCGTCGACCTGCCCGACCGCTTCTGCACCGGCTCGTCCATCATGCCGCAGAAGAAGAACCCGGACGTGCCCGAGCTGGTGCGGGGCAAGACCGGCCGCGTGAACGGCCATCTCGTGGCGCTGCTGACTCTGATGAAGTCCCAGCCGCTGGCCTACAACAAGGACAACCAGGAAGACAAGGAGCCACTGTTTGACCTGATCGACACGCTGCGCGACTGCCTGAAGGCCTACGCCGACATGGTGCCGGCCATCCGGCCGAAGAAGGAATCGCTCTACAACGCCGCGCTCAAGGGCTACGCCACCGCGACGGATCTGGCCGACTATCTGGTCCGCAAGGGCATCGCCTTCCGTGACGCTCACGAGATCGTCGGCAAATCGGTGGCCTATGGCATCGCGCAGAAGAAGGACCTGAGTGCGCTGAGCCTGCAGGAGCTGCAGCAGTTCTGCAGCGCGATCGAGCAGGATGTGTTCGCGGTGCTGACGCTGGAAGGCTCGGTGCGTGCGCGCAACCACGTGGGCGGCACGGCGCCGGACCAGGTGCGGGCAGCGGTGGCCCGGCGCCGCGAGGAACTCCAGGCCCGCTCTGCCACGTGACCGGCAGGAGCCTGCTTGCAGGCGAACTGTCGCTGGCACTGAATGAGGCCACGCGGCGCCGTCAGTGTCATCAGCGGCGTAAGAGACCCGCACCGAGTGAGCAATGAGACCGCGGCTCATTGCGATGCGAGGGCACCCGGGAGGGGTGCGGGTCAGCCGCAGAGGGCGCTGACGGCGCCGCGGGGCCGGGTCGAAACAGGACACCTGTTCGCCTGCAAACAGGCTCCTACTTTGATGCTACTGGGCCTGGGAGGCCTGCAGCTCGATCTCGTAGGTCAGGGTTTCGGTGTCGCGCTGCGTGGTGACGGTCACCACATCGCCGGCCCGACGATTCTCCAGCGCATTCAGCAGATCGTCCTCGTTGACGATCTCCTCGTCATCGATCGCCGTGATCACATCGCCCAGCGCGATCCCCCGATTCGTCTCGCGCAGCCCGCGCATGCCCACCCGCTCCGGGCTGCCCCCCTCGATCACATCCATCACGATCACCCCGCGAATGCCCGCCTGGTTGCGGTAATACTCGGCGTACTGCGGCGGCAGCAGGGAGATGCCCAGAGTGGGCGTCTGCACCCGGCCGTAGGTGATCAGCTCGGGCACGATCTTGGCCACGGTATTGGACGGGATCGCGAAGCCGATGCCGGAACTGGCACCGCTCGGGCTGTAGATGGCGGTGTTGACGCCCACCAGCTGGGCCAGGGAATTGAGCAGCGGGCCGCCGGAGTTGCCCGGATTGATGGCGGCATCGGTCTGGATCACGTCGCGGATCTTGCGGCGGCTGACCGAATCGATCTCGCGGCCCAGCGCACTCACCACGCCCACCGTCAGCGTGGTGTCCAGGCCGAAGGGGTTGCCAATGGCGATCACCTTGCGGCCGACTTCCAGCAGAGAGGAGTCGCCCACCTGCAGCGGCTGCAGTTTTTCCGCCGGCGCCTCGATGCGCAGCACGGCGAGATCTTTGTCTGGCTCCGCCCCCACGACCTCAGCGTCCCAGGCGCTGCCATCCTGCAAGGTCACGGTGAGCCTTGAAGCCTGCTGGATCACGTGGAAGTTGGTGACCACATAGCCTTCCCGGCTCCAGATGAAACCGGAGCCACTGCCCTGGGGAATCTCCTGCGGGTTCAGGGAATAGAACGAGCGCCGCACCAGGCGCGAATTGGTGATGTAGACCACCGAGGGGCTGGCCTGCTTGAAGACCTCGATGTTGTTCTCTTCATCGTTGGTCTTGAAATTCGCATAGTCCGGTTGTGCCAGCGCAGTGCCGGCCACCAGGCTGGCGCCGATCCAGGCGAGCAGGAGAAACAGCGGTCGAGAGACATTCATGGTGAGCACACTCCGGTGACGATGACGGGCAGGCCTATAGTGGGAGCACATGGCGCCGGCTTCAAGGCTGGCTGAGTTTTTCCGTGACCACCCGCCGGCCGCCCTCCTATACTGCGCGCCATGCAAGCCGATGCCCTCGCCCATGTCTTCAAAGCCCTGTCGGAGCCCGTCCGCGTGCAGCTCATGGCGCTGCTGCTGGAGCGCGGCGAGCTGTGTGTCTGCGACTTGGTGGACACGCTGGCGCTGCCGCAGAGCCTGGTGTCGCGTCATCTCGCCTGCCTGCGTCGCCAGGCCTTGGTCACCGCGACGCGACGCGGGGTGTGGATGCACTATCAGATCGCACCCGAAGCACGCGAGCAACTTGCTCCGGTGCTGCAGATGCTGACCCTCCTCCCGGTGCCTGCACCGGACAGCGCCAGCCGCTGCTGCTGATATATTTGTTTATCCACATATAGAGCCTCGCTATACTCCGCGCCACTACCACCTGCCTGGAGCTGACACATGAGCCTAAAGATCGCCTTCAACGGTTTCGGTCGCATGGGCCGACTCGCCCTGCGCGCAGCCTGGGACTGGCCCGAGCTCGAGATCGTCCACATCAACGAGATTGCCGGCAGTCCGGTGGAAGCCGCCCATCTGCTGCAATTCGATTCCCAGCACGGCCGCTGGCAGCGTGACATCCGGGCCGAGGAGCACGCGCTGGTCATCGAGGGGCGGCGGATCGGCTGGTCGCGCAACGCGGCACTGGCGGACACGGACTGGGCCGGCAGCGGGGCCGACGTGGTCGTTGAGTGCACCGGCAAGTTCAAGTCGCAGCAGGCGCTGGCGCCGCTGCTCGCGCAAGGCATCGCGCGCGTGGTGGTCTCGGCCCCGGTGAAGGACGGCACACTGAACATCGTCATGGGCGTCAACGATCACCTGTACGACCCGGCGCAGCATCGCATCGTCACCGCAGCCTCCTGCACCACCAACTGCCTCGCCCCCATCGTCGACGTGATTCATCGCGGCATTAGCATCCGCCATGGCAGCATCACCACGGTGCACGACATCACCAACACCCAGAGCGTGCTCGACGAGTACCACAAGGACCCGCGCCGCGCCCGCGCCTGCGGCCTGTCGCTGATCCCCACCAGCACCGGCTCGGCCACCGCCATCGCCGAGATCTTCCCCGAGTTGCGCGGCCGCCTGAACGGCATTGCCGTGCGCGTGCCCATCACCAATGCCTCGCTGACCGACTGCGTGTTCGAGGTGGAGAGGCCGGTGACGGTGGACGAGGTCAATGCTCTGCTGCGCGAGGCCGCCGAGGGACGCTTGCGGGGTATCCTGGGCTACGAGGAACGCCAGCTGGTCTCGGTGGACTATGTGAACGACCCGCGCTCCGGCATCGTGGATGCCCTTTCGACCATGGTCATCAACGGCACACAGGTGAAAATCCTGGCGTGGTATGACAACGAGATCGGCTATGTGCACCGCATGATGGAACTCGCCTGCAAGGTCGGCCGGAGCTGAACACCATGGGTGGCCTGCTGCAGCACAAGCCTCTGGCCCAGTACCTGGTGATCACCGCCAGCTACTGGGCCTTCACGCTGACCGACGGGGCACTGCGCATGCTGGTGGTGCTGTTCTTCCACGGGCTGGGCTTCAGCGCGCTGGAAGTCGCCTCGCTGTTCCTGCTGTATGAGTTCTTCGGCATCGTCACCAATCTCGGCGGCGGCTGGCTGGCCAGTCGCCTCGGGCTGAATGTCACCCTGCACCTGGGGCTGGCGCTGCAGATCATCGCCCTGCTCATGCTGCTGGTCGACCCAGACCTGCTGACCGTGATCTGGGTGATGGTGGCGCAGGCCCTGTCGGGCATCGCCAAGGACCTGAACAAGATGAGCGCCAAGAGCAGCATCCGCAATCTGGTGCAGGACGATGCCCAGGGCACGCTCTATCGCTGGGTGGCCAGGCTGACCGGCTCCAAGAATGCGCTCAAGGGCGTCGGCTTCTTCCTGGGAGGCTTCCTGCTGGCGCGCTACGAGTTCCAGGGCGCCCTGCTGATCATGGCCGTGCTGCTGGGCGGCGTGCTGGCCCTGAGCATGCTGCTGCTGGACCGCCAGACCGGGATCGCCAGCTACAAGCCGAAGTTCCGCGATCTGCTGTCCAGGAGCCCTACGATCAACCGCCTCTCGGCCGCACGCTTGTTCCTGTTCGCCGCGCGGGATGTCTGGTTCGTGGTGGCGCTGCCGGTGTACCTGCAGAGTCAGCTCGGCTGGACCTCGGTGCAGGTCGGCACGCTGCTGGCCCTGTGGGTGATGGGCTACGGGGCGGTGCAGGCGCTGGCCCCTGGCATGACGGGCGCTGCTGACTCAGACGGCGCCGCATCCGGCGCCGGCAAGGCGCCGACAGGGCGCACGGTGTTCGTGTGGGCGGCGCTGCTGTGTCTGCTACCCGCGCTGATCGGCGCCGCGCTGCTGGCGCAGTGGCAGGTGGAAACGGTGCTGGTGGCAGGGCTGCTGGTGTTCGGCGCGGTGTTCGCCATCAACTCCGCCGTGCACTCGTATCTCATCGTGTCCTGGGCGCGCGCCGATGGCGTGTCGCTGGACGTGGGTTTCTATTACATGGCGAACGCGGCCGGGCGCCTGCTGGGCACGGTGCTCTCCGGCCTGGTCTATCAGCTGTGGGGACTGGCACCCTGCCTGTTCGTGTCCACGGCGCTGATTGCCGCGTCGGCCTTCTTGGCATGGCGGTTACCGCAGGACGCACAGCGCTGAGTTGCGTTCACTCGCACTGAGCAAGCGCCACGGCCAGCGCCTTATGCAGGGCCGTGGTGTCGCACAGCCGCACCGGCGTGTCACCCGACTGCACCAGACGGCGGTCGTCCTGGTCCGGCAGCAGTACCTCAATGCCATGCCGCTTCGTTAGTCGCCCCTTGCAAAAGTCTTGCCCCATGTCGCGGCGCGGCGACTTCTACTTGGCCGTAAGCAGGCCGTTCAGGCTTCCATGCCATTAACCTCCCTTGGTGTTCCCCAAATCGTTCTCGCCCAGTGCTGTGAGCAGCCAGCTCAACGCGCTGAACATGGATGATGACACCACTTCAGGGAAATATTTTGCAGATTTCTCTTTATATCCAAAGTGCAGGAAAGGCCTTTTTGGGGAGCATATTTCTAAATAGACTTCCAAGATTTGGCTATTTTTAAATCAAAAATTCCCAAAAATACCAACGCATATAGTGGCCAAAAGATTCAAATATTTGTTTATTTATTAGCCACCTTAATAAAAAAATTATTATAAATACCAATTGGTTATTTATTATTCTGATAAATTTTTACCCATGGAATTAAAAGGGATAATTCGTGGAAAAGGAAATTCTTCATTCATTCTCCTCTGCTTTACTTGCCGCTCCAAGCACGTTCAAAGCAGCGAGAGAATGTTATGTCAAGTCAAAACTCACTGGACTTTCAGATCACCAAACTCATCGTCTCCATGTTCAACGCTGCGCCCGGCGCTGATGTGTTGGCGGAATTGCGCAATGTCGTGACAGCAGGCGAAAGCTTGCAAAATCTCGCACGGAATCTAGTACATACCAAGGTTTTCAAATCCATTTACCCCGATAGCCTGAATTTTGAGGAGTTCTCCGCTCGCTTCGCGCGTAAGGTTCTCGGCACTGAAGTTGGTGACGACCAGATTGAGTTTGCGGCAGCGGAGCTCACAGCCATGCAAATGGCCGGCCTCGAGCGTCACCAGGTCATCCTGCTCGCTGTCGAAGCACTATTGGGTGTGGATTTGGAAAACCCGCAGTGGGGCAGTGCGCGCCAGGCGTTTGAAAACAAATTGATGGTCGCGGGATACTTTTCGATAGAAAAGGCCAGAACTGCTCAAACGCTCGAGGAGCTTCAAAGCGTCCTCGCTCCGGTAACAAGCAGTGAACGGTCTATGGAAACCGTGATAGAGCAAATCGACAGATCATCTCTATTGCGCTTGACCGTTTCTCCGATTTTACAAACAGATACAGGGCTCAACAGCACCGAAATTGCAGGAGGAATTACCCGCGACAATACCTTAGGTGTTTCAGGCACTGTATCGGAGCCAGGCGCTGTCTCAGCTATTGAAATTCTGACCGGCAACACCTTCTTGGGCAAGGCAACAATCACGCCGAACGGTGCATGGTCGTTCATAACTCCTCTGCTCACAGACGGCTCACACAGCCTCAACGTCAGGGTAACTGACTTGCTGGGCATAGTATCCATTAGCGATAACATTAACTTGAGGGTGGACGCCACAGGCCCTGTATTCGGCTCTGCAGAGAGTATCAGCGTGCCTGAGGGCAGCACAGAACTGTACATCGCATCGGCCGTTGATCAAGGTTTCGGAGGCGCCGTGAACTGGGCGCTATCGGGAGAACACGCTTCCTTACTGCAAGTGGGAAACGACGGCCGCGTCAGCCTGCGAAGCGGCGTTACAGATCTGGAATCCAGCACACCAATTTACCGTTTTACGGTGGAAGCAACCGATACCGCCGGTAACACTAGCCGTCAGTCAGTATTGGTAAACTTGAGCAACGTCAATGACCTGCCCACGGCCAGCGCCGGCAGCCGCAGCACGGACGAGAACAGCGTACTCAACGGCAGCGTCTCGGCCACCGATGTCGACGGCATCGTCGCCAGCTATGCGATCGTCCCCGGCTCCGCCCCGACCAAGGGCTCGCTGGTCTTCAACACCGATGGTTCCTACACCTTCAACCCCGGCACCGCATTTGACGATATGGCTTCCGGCGCGTCTCGTGAAGTGAGTTTCAGCTTCACGGCGACCGACGACAACGGCGCCACAAGCGCCCCAGCGACGGTCAGGATCACTGTCACCGGCACCAACGACGCGCCCAAGGCCGGCACCAGCAGTGCCGGAACGGGAGAGAATGCCGTACTCACTGGCTACGTCCTAGCTACCGATGTCGACGGCGCCATTGTCAGCTACGCGCTGGTCCTAGGCTCCGATCCCTCCTTGGGCACGGTGGTCCTAAACACCAACGGCACCTACAGCTTCAATCCCGGTAGCGCCTTCGACGATCTGGCCGATGGCGCGACGCGGCAGGTGAGTTTCCAATTCACCGCTACCGACAACCTCGGCCTGGTAAGCGCCCCTGGTTCAGTCACCATCACCGTCACCGGCACCAACGACACGCCCACGGCCAGCGCCAGCAGCCGCAGCACGGACGAGAACAGCGTGCTCAACGGCAGCGTCTCGGCCACCGATGTCGACGGCACCGTCGCCAGCTATGCGCTCGTCGCCGGCTCCGCCCCGACCAAGGGCTCGCTGGTCTTCAACACCAATGGCACCTATTCCTTCAACCCCGGCACCGCGTTTGACGACCTGGCAGCCGGCGCGTCTCGTGACGTGAGTTTCAGCTTCACGACGACCGACAACAACGGCGCCACCAGCGCCCCGGCCACGGTCAGGATCACTGTCTCCGGCACCAACGACGCGCCTCGAGTCGCCGACGAAGGCAGCGTGGATTCGCCCGCACGGAGCCTGGCAGAAGGCGATGGGACTGTCGCCTCTGCCGTGATCGATGCGCTTGCCAATGACAGCGATGTGGATGGCGGCACGCTCACCATCTCTCGCGCGACTTCTGTGCACGGCTCGGTCTCCATCACCGACAACAAGCTCGTCTTTACTCCACTGGCCAACTTCAGCGGCAACACCACCATCACTTACGTCGTCAGTGACGGCCAGGGCCAGGAGACACCGGGCACGGTGCACGTGCAAGTCTCCTCTGACGGCCAGGATCAGGTCGTGGTGGTGGTTGATGAAGCAACGCTGAGCGTTGACGACGGTGCGCCCATCCGCGTGGAACTGCGTGCTGAAGAGTTCTATGGCAGCCCCGTGCGTTGGGTCTTGTCTGCGGAGGCCGCCGCCCTGGGCTTCAGCATGGACGGAAATGTCCTCTCGCTGGCCGCGGCACCGGACACGCAAGGCCAGACCCAGCGAGACCTGGTCTTCAACGTCACCGCTCAAGGCGACGACGATCAAGAGGTGGTGAAGCCGATCACCATCGTGGTCAAGGACGTCTTCAACCCGACGTTTGCTGACCTGAAAGTGGCCGGTGACAACGTCATCAACGTCACCGAAAGCGGACAGGAGTCCGTGCGGCTTACCGGCCGGGTGGTCGGCACCCTGGGCAGTGATTTCAAAGAAGGCGACACCGTCACAGCCCGGCTGGATGGCGCTGCCATCGGCACCCACACGGTTGATGGCCAGGGCCGGTTCACCATCCCTGTGACCGCGGCAAGCCTGCGCGATGCGGCCAACAAGGTCATCACGTTCTCGCTGGCCTCCACAGGCACGAGCATCCCCTCAGGCGGTGCCAATCCCACGGGAACAGTCGACTACGCGGTTGACCTGGCGGCCCCGTCTCTGACGCTGGCCAGCACGCTGGGCACCGACACCGGCTTGAGCCCCACCATCACCGAAGGCGGCCTGACGCGCGACAACACCGTGGTGCTATCGGGCACCATGACCGATGCTGGCTCTGGCGTGGCCAAGGTGCAGGTGTACGACGCCGACAGCTTGCTGGGCGATGCCACCCTGAACACCAGCGACGGCACCTGGGCCTTTAACACCGGCGCGCTGACCGATGGCGTGCACCGCCTGTCCGCTGCAGTGGAAGACCTGGCCGGCAACCGCAGCGCAGCCAGCCTGCCGGTCAGCTTCACCGTGGATGCCACCGGCCCTGCCATCAGCACCCCTGCCACCGCGCATGTGCTGGAAACCGCCAGTGTGCTGCTGGCGCCAGCCGCCACGGATGCCCGTGACTTCACCTGGTCGCTGGTGGCCAAAGAGGGGGAGGACTCCAGCAAGCTGACCCTGACCAAGGATGCAAGCGGTAAGACTGAGGTTCGACTGAAGGATGCCTCCTCCACGCTCGACTACGACGCGGGCCAGCGAAGCTACCAATTCACTCTGCGCGCCACCGACACTGCCGGCAACGAAACAGACGAAACCTTCACCGTCCACGTGCTTGACGCGCCTGAAGTGACGTTGAGCGAGTTGAAGTTCGGCACTGACGACACGGTGAACATCGCCGAGAGCGAGCAAGACGCCGTCACGGTCACGGGAAACATCGGCATCGGTGGGTTCTCTGGGTCCTATCAGCTGGTCGAACTCATGATCGGCCCTGCCAACGACTGGCCGCCGTCAACACCCGCGACGCTCAACGCCGACGGTAGCTTCACTGTGGAGCTTGACGGCGATCAACTTGCCAGGGAACCCAACCAGACGCTGCAGTGGGAAGTAAGGCTCACCTTCACCGATTCACAGGGCATCGAGCACAAGAACGTGCTGTTCGACGGCGATAGCACCTACCAGCGCGATCTCCAGGCGCCAGAGGTTTCGCTGAGCAACCTGTCCGTCACGGACGACAACGCCATCAACGCCGTCGAGCTGGCCGCCGCCCAAGCCGGTGGAACGGTCCTGGTCACAGGCACCGTGGGGGGCACCGAATTCAAGGTAGGCGACAGAGTGACCGTCACGGTGGCCGAGACGGAGTTTTCTGGCTCCGTGACGAGCTCAACCGGCCGGTTTGAAGTTCTCGTGGACGGCTCGGCGATCTACGCAGCCCGGACGGACCCCGCCTTCAGCGCCCGCTTCACCGTCAGCGATGCCGCCGGCAACACCACCACCGCCACCCTGCCCGCCACCTTCGTGGTGGATGTCGATGGCCCGCTCTTCGATGAAGATTATTCCGCGCTGCGGGTGGACGAAGGCAATACCAACCTGCTGTTCACCGCAGTGGCCACCGACACCGGCGTCGGCGGCATCGTCAGATACGAGCTGCTGGGTACTGATGCCGGGTTCTTGAACGTTGGCAGCGACGGCCGCATCACGCTCAGGGACGCAGGCGATACGCTGAACTACGCAGCCAAGCCCAGCTACAGCTTCACTCTGCGCGCCATTGACAGCCTGGGCAACCACACCGACCAGGACGTCACCGTCACCGTGGTGAACGTGCCTGAGTTCAGCTTCGACCCGGAGTCGGCCCCACGCCTGGCCGGGGACGACATCATCAACCTGGCCGAGAGCACACCGCAGACCCTTGGCCAGGCCGCCATCGTCAGCGTCGTCGGCAAGCTCAGCGGTGAACTTGCGGGGGCCAAAGTCTTTGCGGTCGGCGCGGGCATCGACCGAACCGAAGCCACCATGCAAGAAGGCGGAGGCTTCACGATCAACCTGATCGCGGCCCAGCTGGCCGATCAAAGCCCGAAGACCGTGCAGCTTCAGGCCACGGTGGACTACACCGATGCGCAAGGCGTCGCCCGCACGGCCACCGTCACGCGCGATCTGAGCTACACCGTTGACACCAGCGCGCCCGTGGGCAGCCTGCTTGCCTTGAGCCTTGACACCGGCACCGTCATCAACGCCGCCGAGGCCGCCCGCGACAACGTGGTGCTCAGCGGCAGCGTCAGCGGTGAATACACCGCCGGCAACACCGTCACCGTCACCGTGGGCGGCAGCAGCATCCCCGGCGTGCTCGGCAGCGATGGCAGCTTCAACGTGTCGGTCAGCACCACCGCCCTGCGGGATGCCGCCAGCGGCGGCGCGGGCAGCCTGAGCGTCGTGGTGCAGGCCACCGATGCAGCCGGCAACCCCGGAACCTACAGCCAGAGCCTGAGCTACACCATCGACATCGCCGCCCCAACGGTGAACATCGACGCGCCGGCTTACAGCAGCGCCTCCGACACCACCGCCACCGTGTCGGGCACAGTGACCGGTGCTGCGGCTGGGGCCGCCGTGCTGGTGCAGGTGCTCACCGAAGCGGGCGAGGCGGTGGGATCAGCCCTGTCCACCACCCTGGGCACTGGGGGCAGCTTCAGCGTTGACCTGTCTGAAACCCTTGCAGCAGGCAACTACCGCGTGCGGGTCAGCGTGGAAAGCGCGGCCGGCAACCCTGGCACGGCGGAATCGGCCGTCTTCACCCACAACCCGCTCTCCGTCAATGCCGCCAGCAACACCGGCACTGCCGTTGAAGACGGCACGCCAGCCACAGGCACGTTGAGCCTCAGTGCGCTGGCAGGCGGCACCCTGGCCGCAGCCGCTGCGGGCAGCTACACGGGCACATGGGGCACGCTGGCGATCGGTGCAGGCAACGGCTGGACTTACACCCTCAACGGCGACGCGCAAACCCTGGGGCAAGGCATTGAACGCAGCGACGTCTTCAACGTGGTCTTGAGCGACAGCCGCACGCTTGGCTTCACGCTCACGGTGCGTGGCGTCAACGATGCGCCTGAAGCCAGCGATACCACCTTCGAAGCCGAAGAAGGTGTGCCTGGCAACGGCAGTCTGCCAATAGCCGACGACATCGACACCGGTGACACCGTCACCTACACGCTGCACACGCAGGCCAGGAACGGCATCGCCACCGTCGAGGCCGACGGCACCTACAGCTACGCCCCGACGGGCGATTTCTTCGGCGAAGACAGCTTCGCCTACACCATCAGCGACGGCCGTGGCGGCAGCAACACCTACACCGTCACGATCACCGTTGAAGACGACGGCGAGCCCATCGAAGTTTCGGCCGCAGCAGGGAGCACGTTCAACGCGACCGAAGGCGCTGCTGTATCGGTGGCATTGACGGCCACCGAGCTGGTGGGCGTTGTGCACTGGGACGTGTCTTCAGATGCGAAGTTGGCAGGTTTCAGCATGTTGGGCAACGTACTCACCGCCGCGCAGGCGCCAGACTTTGACAGCCTGACAGCCGTTGACGGCAATCCGCTGCGCCCGTTTGCAGTGACGGTCATTGCTTCAGATGAAGCCCATGAAGATCCAATTGAGCGCGTCATCACGCTGTGGGTGGCCAGCGAAACCGTTCCCAACAATCAACCCACACTGACGGTGGAAAGCACCGTCGGTGCGCTGACCGAGGGCGATGGCACCGATGCGCTGAGTGCTACAGCAGCGCTGAGCTTTGCCGACCTGGACGGCACCAACGTAGTGACGGTCAGCGCCAGCGCCAACAATGACATCGTCTGGAGCGCAGGCACGCTGAGCGAGGCGCAGAAAACCGCCCTTGCTGCCGGCTTCAGCGTCACGCAGAGCGCGTGGACCTACAGCATCAGCCAGAACCTGGACTTCCTTAGCGCCGGTGACACCCTCACGATGAGCTTCAACGTGGTGGCGACCGACAACTCCGGGGCTGCCAACGCGGTCAGCGAGGCCACGACTGTCAGCATCACCATCACCGGCACCAACGACATCGCCACGCTCAGCGGCGATGTGGCCAAGCCATTGACCGAAGGCAACGCGGTGCTCAGCACCAGCGGCACACTCACGCTGGATGACCTGGACGCCACCGACGCCACCATCGTCGCGCGCAGCGACGTGCCCGGCACCTACGGCACCTTCAACATCAACACGGCTGGGGTCTGGACCTACGTCACCAGCAGCGCGCTCAACGAACTCGATGCCGGCCAGGTTGTCACCGACACCTTTGCGGTTACCACCAGCGACGGCGGCTCGGTCAACGTGGTCGTCACCATTACCGGCACCAACGACATCGCGACGCTTAGCGGCGATGTGGCCAAGCCTTTGACCGAAGGCAACGCGGTGCTCAGCACCACCGGCACGCTCACGCTGGCCGACCTGGACGCCACCGACGCCACGGTCGTCGGGCAGACCGACACCGACGGCAGCTACGGCAAGTTCAGCATCACCGCCGCCGGCGCGTGGAGCTACACGGCCGACGATGCGCTGAACCAGCTCGATGCCGGCCAGGTCGTCACCGACACCTTTGCGGTTACCACCAG
>JACCDP010466097.1_pt1 | contig 36047 bp, 47 predicted proteins | sample 7445841 | NCBI WGS metagenome assembly JACCDP01 (sample SAMN15323441, study PRJNA562643) | freshwater metagenome | isolation source: river surface water | place: USA:Blue River Watershed | collected 2017-08-17 | reverse complement strand
CAATCGTTCGCCGTGGGCAACGGGCGATCACTGGCACATTGCCTTTGCCAACACTCGCAAGGTCGATGACCTGCGGCAGGAACCGGGGCTGTCAGACCTGACCTTCGAGCAAATCAACCGGCTTGATCCGAGCATCAAGCAAAGCCTGCTGACGGTGATTACCGACCGCAGCCAGGTGCTGCGTGAAGAACAGGCGCAGGCCGAGGCGCAGGCACGCGAGGACGCGCGCTTTGCCAAGGAGCAGGCCAATCAGCGAGAGCTCATCAACGGTGTCAACGGCCTGAACAGCGCGGGGCTGGGCGGCAACTGGAACCCCTCGCAGAAAGGCGCGCTGGACAATGCGTTCAATGCGTCTGTTAACCTCGACAACCTCAACGATCCCAAGGAGCAGGCCAAGGTCTCGTTCTTCATCCAGCAGCACAATTACCTGCCGGGCCCGGTCATCAATTACCTCGACAACAATGTGCGCTCGCCCGAGTGGCAAGGCGCGGTCCAGCTCTATCGCAACATCAAGGGCGCAACGCTCAACAACGGCGCAATCGTCGGCGACCTCATCCTTGGCGAGCTGAACCCGCGCACTCGCGCGCTCCTTTCCAGTGCCGACGAGATGATCGCGAGCGGGCAATCCATGCAGGCGGTCCAGCTTCGCATGGAGCAGTTGCGCTCGGGCAACGGTTTTACCGTGGACGAGGCCAAGGGTTCCTATGGCGAGCAGATCGCAGGCGACAGGACGCGCAGCTATGCCGGTGACCGCAACAACGCCATTCGGCAGGCTTATGGCATGGGCAGCGAGATGGCGGTGCCTCCCGTGCTGGCTCGCCGGATTGACGAGAGCTTTGCTGCCAATCTCGACGTCTCCGATCGCGACCCGCTGCGCGCCCTGAAAAAGGCAATCGAACAGAACAAGGGCGTTTACCAGCCTTCCAGCGTGTTCTGGGACGGCGCGGGGCCGAGCGTGTTGCTGCGCAATTATTCAATAACCCAGCTGGGCAATTTCTTCGGGCAGCTGCGCGACAGGAACGGCAACAGGCTGGTGCCTCCGGTACGCGGCAAAAGCCATGTGATCGGCAAGGGCGGCTCGATCAAGCTCGTTCCCTTGGACAATGCAACGAGCCAGATCGGCATGTACGAGGTGCGGCTCTATGATCCCCAATCGCCCAGCACGCCGATCTCGAGCTTTTCCATCGACCTTGGAGCAGAGCTCAACAGGTGGAGCCAGCAACAGGCAAGCAGACCTCCTGCTGCTGCCCGCCGTGATCCTGTTGCAGAAGCCCGCCGCGAGCGTGCCGATACCGCGCGCACGCTGCGCCAGATTGGTGGCGATCCTTATGACCCGCTGCGCGGGCCCAAGATGTAGGAGGCATCATGCCCGAGTTTCGCGTTGATGTGTCCCGGCGTGGTCCGCGCCGTTTTCTTGAACTGGACAAGAACCCGCAGGAGCAGCGTCCCCAGGAAGACAACGGCTTCTTCGGCAATCTCGCTGACACCTATGCCATCGGCGTATGGGGTCAGGTCAAGGATGCGAGCGAAGCCATCATCGCGCGCAACAGGGGCGAGTTCGATCCCTCGTTTGACGGGCTCAATCACATTCCCGAAGGCTACGAGGATTATGCCGACGCCTTTGCCTATGCCGGCAACCGCGACGAGATCGATACCATCCGGGCCAATATCGACGAGAACAACGACATTCGCGCGCGGCTGTCGCGCAACGGCACCATGGCCAATCTGGGCTATGGCTTGCTCGCGGGCATTGTCGATCCGATCAACCTGATTGCGCCGCAGCTCAAGGGGCTGGGGTTCCTGAAAGGCGCAGCAAGGGGCGGCGTGGTGCTGGGCGGAGTCAATGCCGCGCAGGAGCTGGTGCGCCATGACCTTGATCCTACGTCGAGCGGACAGGAAACCGCGCTGTCCATCGGCATGGGCTTTGCGGTCGCGGGCTTGATCTCGGGCGGCTACAGCCACTTTACCCGTGGCGCGGTCAATGGCGTTGGATCCCTGCCGCCTGCGGTGCGGGCGCGGGCCGAAGAAGTGGGCGGGCGTTATTCTGAAACCATGGCCAACATGGAAGGCTATGCGCTGGACGAGGTGATCGACCTTGACGGGCAGGGCGTCAGGATCATCGAAGGCAATACCGGCAAGTACGACGCCAATGGCAATTACATCCGGGCGTTCTTCCGTCCCAAGGAAGCGTTTGACGAGATAGCCTATGGCGAGCGCGTCAGTCGTGCAGCCGACAGCGCGCTGGGCGATGTCATTCCCGGTGACGAGGCAGCCGTTGTTGCTGGTGCTGATGATAATTTAATCAATACCAATCAGCTCCGCGCTCAATACGATGATGGCACTGGCGTCGATTTAGCTGCTGCCGGCAAAGATATTGAAGCTCAAGTTGATGCGGCATTGGCGCGTGGCGCAAAGGTTGAATTGCTGATCGACGGCAAAACTGTTCGTATTACGCAGTCGGGCATGCGCGATGCCGATGGACAGCGATGGGGTTCTGCTCCGTTGTTTATGTCGACCGATCCGGAGCGTTCTGGCATTCGCATTACCGAGGGGCTTGACCAGCAGCGCAGCCTTGGCGGCAATGAACCGGAAGGCGCACCGAGCGCGGGCGGCAAGGCCGAGGACACGATCTTTGTCGATACTGCCGCTGTTGCCGCCGAGTTCGAGAACAAGCCGTGGATGACCCCGCGTTATGAGGGGATCACGCCTTTTGCCGAGGACGCCTTCGAGACGCCGCAGGAATGGCTGAACTTCACGATCCTTCACGAACTGAACCACAAGACCACCAAGCAGCGCGATGGCGAAACCGTTGCGGCCTACGAGAACCGGATCAACCAGCTCGCTTATGACGAGATGAGGGCAGGGCGCCTTCCCTTGTCGCCGACCGACAGCAAGCTCGAGAAGCTGATGCTGCTGCCGACGCCTTCGGGCACGTTACAGCGGCTTGCTCCGCGTCAGCGCGAGACGCACAAGCTGGCGCAGCAGATTGCCGGCGACATGTCGACCATGACCATTGCCAACCGGGCCGGTCAGCCGACTTCGCCGGGCGGATCGGTGTTCCAGAAATCGCTGCGCTGGCAGCTTCACCTGTTCAACACGGCGGTAGCATGGCGCAAGTCCTACAATCTCTACGTGCGCGGCAGCAGTGCCAGGACGATCGCGGGCAATGCCTTCGACGCCTTCCGCTCTGGCGTGCCCAAGGTCGGCATGGCTGCCAAGCAGGGCAAGCTCAGTCCGCAGCAGTTTCGCGATTATGTCGGGCGCGCGGTCTATGACAACCAGACCTTCCAGATGCATGGCCATGCCTTGTCCGAGGCCGACATGGCGTTCGTGCGGCAAGCAGCGGCAGAGGTGCGCACCTCGCTGCTTCACTTTGAAGCCAAGGCGCGCGAGCTGGGCTTGTTCGATGCGCAGCGCCGGGCGCAAGGCGAGATTGCATGGCGTGAAAAAGCCAATGCGCGGGATGCCGAGCGGCTGACCCGGTTCGGTGCCAACAGCCGCATCGGGCGGGAGATCGCTACCGAGATCGAGGCGCGCAGCCAGCGGATCAGCGAGCTGCGCGACGAGCTTGCCGACTATGAGGCGCAGGCCGTCAAGCCGCCGCGCGAGGACAGCTATTTTCCGCGCATCTTTGACCTCTCCAAGATCCGCGCGCGTTACGATGATTTCGTGAAGCTGCTGGGCGAAGCCTATGGCGGTGACGAGATGGCAATGGGGCGGGCCAAGCAGACAGCAGACCGCATCCTGGGCGAAGGCGGCGAGGATTTTACGCCGGGCATGGGCGGGCCGCGCAACCTGATGGCGCGCCAGATACCGCTGAACAACAGGGAGCTGGCCGACTTCATCGTGCACGATGTCGAGACGGTGATGGGCATCTACACCCGGCGCATGGGCGCGCATATCGAGATGCACGCCAAGTTTGGCTCGCGCATGCTGGACGAGCAGTTCGACCGCCTGCGGGCCAAGCTCGCCGACGAAGGCTACGACGCCAAGCGGATCAACAAGATTGTCTACGAGCTCGAGGACATGCGCGACCGCGTGCTGGGCCGGTTTCACGGCAAGGACCCGATGAGCTGGAACAACAGGGCGGTACGCGCGCTCAAGAATGCAGCAAACCTGTCGGTCATGGGCCGGGGCATTTACTCGCAGGTGGTCGATGTTGCCCGCACTGTTGCGCTCGAGGGCTATCAGCCGCTGTTCAAGGCGCTGCATGCTGCAGCATCCGGCGAGTTTCGAGAGCTGGCGAAAAGCCGCTACGCCAAGCAGGCGGGCGAGGCGATGGAACTGGTCAATGCGCGCTGGGCGGCGCAGATGATCGAGAACGACAGCGCGCTGATGGTCACGCAGCAGAGCATGGTCGAGCGGGGACTGGCAGCGGCGCAATCGCCGTTTTTCCAACTAAACTTGATGAACCCGTTTACCGTCATGTGGAAGGACTTTACCTCCCTCATGACCAGCCACATGCTGATTGCCGAGAGCAAGAACGTGGCCAAGGCGGTGCGGGCAGGCAAGACCATGGCAACGCTGAGCAAGGGGGAGCTCAAGCAGGCGCAGCACCTCGCCAGCTGGGGCATCGACCTGCGCCGTGCGCAGATGATTGCCGACATGCCGGTCGAGCAGACCGAAAACAGCGGGCTGTGGCTTGCTAATCTCGAGGCATGGAGCGGGCGCGACGGGGAAAATGCGCGCGAGGTCTTCCTCGGCGCACTGTCAGGCAATCTGCGTTCGACCACGGTAACGCCGGGACCGTTGCAGCGTGCGGCAATCATGGATGGCGTCATCCGGATTGGCGACAAGCGGATCGAAATGCCGTTTGCCTCGCTGCCTTTCCAGCTGATGAGCTTTACCATGTCATCTTCGGCCAAGCTGACGCATGCCATGCTCTCGGGCCGTGACCGCAACGTGGCGGTGTCGCTGGGCGCATTGCTGCTGGGCGGCTACGTGGCATCCGCGCTCAAGGCCGGCGACAACTGGGAGAACATGAGCTGGGGCGAGGCGGCGATGAGTAGCCTCGACAATAGCGGCATCTTTGGCTGGCTGGGCGATGTAACCAAGCGCCTCGAAATGGCAACCGGCTATGGTCCGCGCAGCGCATTCGGGCTCTACGTTCCGGGCGAAGATACGATCAGCGACAATATCGGTGCGGTGACAGGCGTTGCTCCCGGCCTCGTTGCGGGCGTGATCGAAGCCTATGCCAATCCCGAGCTCGAGGACAGGCAGCGTGCCGGGCTGGTTCGCCGTGCCATTCCCTTCAACAATCTCGTCTGGTGGGAAGACTGGCTGAAGCAGATGTCCAACGAGATCGTGGACAGCGATCCGCGGTCGCTCGAGCCGATCGATCTGGACGAAGAACAGGTTGTTGTGTCGGGCGACTAGTCCATTGCGAACAGGGAGGGTCATGGGCCTTTGTCGCGCAGACGAAAGGCTCCGCCCATGACTGTTCCGATCAACGCCAATGCCACCCGCGTCCAGTATACCGCGACGAGCGGGCAGACCGTGTTTCCGCTGCCCTTCGAGTTCTTCGCCAATTCCGACATCACCGTCTACCTGAACGGAACCGAGCTGGCGCTCTCGACCGATCCGGCGAGCGCGTCGGAATATTCGGTCAGCGGGGCCAATGTCGAAGGTGGCGGCGCGATCCGCCTGGGCGGTGCCGGTGCCGCGCTCAACGACATCGTGACCGTGCTGCGCGCCATACCGATCGAGCGCACCACCGACTTTCCCTTGGCAGGCCCGTTCAACATCGATGCGCTGAACTCGGAACTGTCGCGCATTATCGCCATGATCCAGCAGGTCGAGACGGCGTTCAGCCAGCAGACCCTGCGCATCAATCCCAGCGACAGCCCGGTGATCCCGGCCTTGTCTTCCGCTGCCGCCCGCGCCAACAAGTACCTTGCCTTCGGCAGCGACGGCCAGCTGGCGCTCAGTGCCGGTGTCGGGCAGGCGACCGCCGCGGGCATGGTCACCACCACTGATGGCAGCAACGTGCAGGCCGCGCTCAATGCGCGCCCGGTGCAAGGCAGCGACATCGCCCCTGAAACCTATGGCGCGGTGGGCGGCAACACCAACGACACCGCGGCTTTCGAGTCGGCCATCGTGGCGGCATCGATCTCGGGCCGGCGCATCCGCTTGACCGCCAGCACCTATTCCATCGGGGCGATCACTGTGCCCAGCAATGTCGGCTTCTACAGCGACAACGGCTCCGCAATCCGCCCGCATTCCTCGGTATCGGCTTCGGCCTCGCTCATCACCATCCAGGACGGCGCGACCAATGTCAGCTTCGAGGGCATCGTCTTTGAAGACCCGTCGAACCGCCTCTCTTCCGAGAGCGCGATGTTCATCAATGGCGGCAGGCAGCCGAGCGGCGGGGTGTACGATCCGACCGACCTTGGCTTGATCGACTTCACGGTCACCAACTGCACCTTCCGCGACATGCTGGCGCGCTGCGTCAGGGTCAATACGCTCAATGGCGGCACGATCACCCGCAACATCTTCCAGAACAACCGGCCGCATGCCGCGTTGCTCGATGAGAACTCGGCCGAGATCTACCTCACCGACACGCTGCGCAATGTCGAGATCAGCCACAATTTGTTCTATGGCAAGGACACCAGCCAGAGCCCGTGGGGCTCTCGCGAACTGGCGATCATCCTTTCCTCGGTCAATGCCGACACCTATTGGGAGAACGTCAGGATCACCGACAATGCGAGCTGGAACTATCGCCGCTCGCAAGTGGTCTGCGCAACCGAACACCTGACCGATACCGAGCAGGACGCCAACGCGGTCTGGATCGAGCGCAACCGCGCCTACTGGTGCGGCATGCAGGCGTTCAAGTGGAAGGGCGGCATCCGCACCTTCACCAACGACAACATCGCCTATGGCTTCGAGACGATCTGCCAGGAGGTGCCTTCGACCCATCGCGGCGGCATCTGGATGCAGTACAACTCGCAGAGCACCTGCAACTACAACCAGCTGACCGGCAAGAACCTCTTGATCCATTCGGGGCTGGCGCGCTCGGGCAACACCTCGACCACGGTCAAGCTGCCGAACTGGACGGCAAACCAGTGGGGCGATGCGACCTTCGACATCTCGAGCGGGGCGTCGGTCAACGCGGTGACGGGCAAGCTCGTCTATATCAGGAGCGGCGCGCTAGCGGGCCAGTGGCGGGTCATCACCGCGTGGGACAAGGCGACCAACACGGCAACGGTAGCGGCATGGACGGCAGACGGGGCAACCACCGCGCCCGACACGACCAGCCAGATCGAGGTCTATTCGAACCCCTCTGTCGGCATTTTCGTCAATGCCAACCTCTATGCGACCATGTTCCCTTGGGCGACCACCACGGCTTACGTGCTGGGCGATTACGTCGTGCAGGCGGGCGTGGTTTATGTCTGCCGCGTCGCGCACACGGCGGGAACCTTTGCCACCGACCTTGCGGCGGGCAACTGGAAGGTGTCGACCTGGCCCGATCATCGCGGGCGGGTCGGCTTCCAGTGCCACGGCAACGAGTTCGAGGAAGTCGAAACCTGCATTTCCTTTGCGGGCCCGCTGTACCAGTCCTCGTTCAAGGACATTATTGCCTACAATTGCGCGACGGCGGTGAGAAACACTGCGCGCAGCGGGTGGGTGACAGGCACCAGCTACATTGCGCGCAGCTTCGTGTTCGACCCGGCCAATAACGGCACGGTCTATATCTGCCTTGTCGATCACACGGCAGGCACTTTTGCGACCGACCTTGCTGCTGGCAAATGGGTGCAGGCCGAGTGCTTCCGCTCGATCACCGTCGATGGTGTCCAGTTCCGCGGCGGCGATTATCCCAATCCCGGCAATGCTGCGCCGATCACGCTGTCCGACATCAGCGAGCTGGTGCTGAACAATATCGGCATCAGCGGCGCATGGCACAATGGCGTGGTGTTGAACCGCATCCGCAATTTGCGCTGGACAGGCGGGCTGGTCGAGGGTTGCGGCTACGGCGTCACGGCGCGTTATGCCGCCTCGTTCACCGGGGTCAGCGGGCAAGTTATCGGCGTGACGCTGGGCGGCATCAATGCTGGCACTGGCCAGTCCTTTGCCGCCTCGTTCAGCGAAAGCGTGACGGTAAGCGGCACGCCCTATAGCGGGTTTACCAACGCGTTGACCTTCATCGGCTGTAACTTTACCGGCAATGCCAGCGCCAGCGCGCGCCAGTCGGGCGCGTTCAACATGGCGAGCTTTGCGCCGTCGGCATCGGTCATCTTTGCCGATTGCAGGGGCGCAGGCACGCAGGCCGGAACCAAGACGCTCTCCGACGCGGACGCGGTGCATTACCCCTCGCTCGATGGCGGGCTGGTGGCGCTCAACGTGCCCTTGACCGCCGCGCGCTCGGTGGCGCTCAACAGCAACAACCTGGTCGATGGCACGGAGGTCGCCTTTGCCCGCACGGCAGAGGCAACCGGCGCGTTCAACCTGACGGTGGGCGGACCGGCATGGGTGACAACCACGGTCTATTCGCAAGGCGATGCGGTGGTGCAGGGCGGCGTTGTCTACCAGTGCCTTGTCGGCCACACCGCCGGCACCTTTGCGACAGACCTTGCAGCCGCAAGGTGGTCGGTGCTGGCAGAGCCAGCGACGCTGACTGCCGGAACCAGCGCGCGCTACCGCTATTCGCGCGCGCTCAGCCGTTACCTCAAGGTCGGCTGATGACGATCGATCCCTATGCCCGCGCAAGAGCGCGCCGCGCTGCGCAGAGCACTGCCTTGTCGGTCAGCGACGGGCCGCGCGGCGACATCGAGGTTGCGAACGAGGGACGCGAGTGGCGCCTTACCGGGCAAGGGCTTGACCGGATCTCGGCGACGATCGGTGCAGGCGGCACCACGCTCGAAATCGACGGCGGCACCAGCACGGCAAGCGGCACGCCGTCGCTTGCAATTGACGGAGGTTCGGCATGAGCGGCAGCGCGCTTATCAAGCTGAGGCGCGATACTGCCGCCAACTGGACCAGCGCCAATCCCGTGCTGGCGGTGGGCGAGCCGGGCTTTGTCACCGATACGAACGACTTGAAGATCGGCGATGGCGTCACTGCCTGGGCAAGCCTTGGCTATGTCGGCAACGTCTCTGACGGCGACAAGGGCGAGATCACGATTACCAGCGGGGTGTGGGCGATTGATGCCAATGCCGTCACCAACGCCAAGCTGGCGACGATGGCAACTGCGCGGTTCAAGGGACGCACGACAGCAGGCACCGGCAATGTCGAGGACCTGACCGCAGCGCAGGCCACCGCGTTGCTCGACGCCTTCACTGCAAGCGACAAGGGGCTGGCCCCGGCATCGGGCGGCGGCACTACCAATTTCCTGCGGGCAGACGGATCATGGGCTGCGCCGGGGACAGGCGCGACCGACAGCCTGTCCATTGGCAAGGCGTTGCCTTTGCGCTCCGGTGTGGTTCTTCTGTGAGGTAAGTCATGGCCGCTAATACAAGCCCGATCTACAGCCGCATCTCCGATGTCCAGATATCGGGCGCGCTCAATTCCGGCACCATTCTGGGGCCGACCGCCAACACCGCGCAGGATGGCACGGGCAATTGCTACCCGATCTTCCAGGCCGACGCGACCGAAGGCGGCTGGGTGGACCGGGTGCGGTTAAAAGCAGTCGGCTCGCCTGCGGCGACCGTGGTGCGCGTGTTCATGTGCAATGTCACGGGCGCGTTCACGCCGGGAACGACCAACACCGCGTCGAACAGCGTGATGCTGGCAGAACTGACTTTGGGCGCGATCACCAGTTCGAACACGGTGGCGCAGAACGACTATGAAATCCCGCTGCGCATCCCGATGCCTGCGGGTTGGCGGTTGTTTGTCACCTTCGGCACCTCGACCGGCGCGGCGGGTACGGGCTACGTCTCGACCACGATTGGCGGCAAGTACTGATGTTCCCTCGTGGTATCCCCTTCGATGGTATAGTCGATTGGGCGCGGTTTGTGGCGAATGCCGAAGCCGGAACGTCTCGCGGCTATCAGACATGGGCCAAGCCTGCGGGCTGTGCGTGGATTTATATTTTTGCTGTCGGCAGCGGCGGCGGTGGCGGTAATGGTTTTACCGGCGCGACAGGAACGACGCGCGGTGGTGGTGGCGGCGGCGGGTGCGGTGGTGTTGGACGCCTCCTTACTCCCGCAGCGTTTCTTCCTGACACGTTATTCATTCGCCCTGCCGTTGGCGGCGCGGCAGCCAGTAACGGTACGTCTTCAATTGTCTCTGCGGCGGCTTCAAATAGCAATTTTACTATGGTGTTAAATGCCACGGGAGGTGTCGCCGGGGTTAGCGGGACTGCATCAGCGGGCGGTACATCTGGCAGTGGCGGTAGTGCTAACATACAATCACTCGGCTCCTTCGGGCTGTTTAACTCAACCACAGGTCAAAGCGGCACTGCCGGTGGTGCGCACACGGGTGCGGCTGGCACCAACTTGTCTCCTCCTGCTGGTGTATTTCTGGCAGGCGGCGCTGGCGGCGGCGGCGTTGGCAGCGACAACGTGGCCCGCGCGGGCGGCAGCATAAATTCTAGCGGTTTGTGGCCTTCAATCCCCGGCGGCACAGCAGGCGGCGCAGGCCTTCCGGGCTATGGTATCGGTCAAGTCCTCGACTTCATGGCGGCGCGTACCGCACCGATGCTGTTCTCAGGCGGCTCGGGCGGCGGCGCAATTGACGGCGTGGGCGGCGCAGGCGGTCCCGGCGCTTATGGCTGCGGTGGTGGTGGCGGCGGTGCTGGCACGACCGGCGGCGCGGGCGGGCGCGGCGGCGATGGCTTTGTCATCATAGGAGCCTTCTGATGCCGTACCTGATGGACATGGCAGGCAACAATTGCGGCCACACGGACGGTCCTGCCCCGGACGGCTACTGGCTGCTAGGCGATGACGCGCCTACAGAGATGACCCCGCTCCAGTTCCTCGACAAGCTGGGGCCGGAACGGTTTGCCTCGGTCTGGGCGGTGGCGGTGTCCGATCCGCCGACGGCGTTCCCGATCATGCGCGGGTTCGCGGCACAGGTGATCTACCTTGCCGAGAGCTTCCCGACGCTGCGGGCGCTGGAGGATGCGGGCGTCTTGTCGCAAGGCACCGCCATCGAGGTGTGGTCGTCGTGAGCGAGTGGCCGGGCCTTGGCGATGCGGCGCCTTATGTCTGGACGGGCGGGGCAGGCATGCTGGGCCGGCTGATGTTCCACGCGCGCCAAGTGCAGCAGGGCAAGCGCAAGCCGATTGGCTGGGTCTTGCTGTGCGACCTGCCGATCGCGCTCGGCATGGGCTGGGGCGTGCTGGGCCTGTGCGAATGGCTGGGCCTCACGCCGCAGCCGACGATCTCGCTCGCCATCGCCGCGGCCTATCTCGGTCCATGGTCGATCGATGTCCTCTTTGCGAGGATAGCCGACAAGTATTTCGGAAAGGACGGCACTTCATGACATTCCGGTTATCGCAGCTGTCGCGGCAGCGGCTGCAAGGCGTGCACCAGGACCTGGTGCGGGTGGTCGAGCTGGCGATCACGCTAACCCCTGTCGATTTCCGGGTGACGGAAGGGCTGCGCGACAAGGCGCGGCAGAAGATCCTCGTCGCGGCGGGCGCATCGCAGACCTTGAAGTCGCGGCACTTGACCGGCCACGCCATCGATGTCGCGGCGATGGTCGATGGCGAGGTCCGCTGGGACTGGCCGCTCTATGACAGGATCGCGGTCGCCATGAAGGCGGCAGCCAAGCAGATCGGCACGCCCATCGAATGGGGCGGCGATTGGAAGATGCGGGATGGTCCGCACTTCCAGCTTCCCGTGAAGCGCTATCCGTAAGGAGACAGGCAATGCTCGACAAATATCTTGGCGGCAAGAAGACGTACCTCGTGGCTGCGATTGCAGCTGGCCTTGCAGCGGCAGAAGCGCTGGGCAAGACACCGCCCGGCTATGTCTACACGCTGCTAGCGGCACTCGGCCTTTACACCACCCGCAGCGCGGTTAAGAAGCTCGAGAAGAAATTACCTTTCTGACAGGGGACAAAGGGGGTGTGTACGCATGTACCACCCCCCGAGAACAGACGATGCACAAACGAGGGTCATATTGGGAAACTCTGTGTACACATGGTCTAAAAAACCCTTATATTTCAAATAGACCTCCCGTTTACACCGAGAGGGTCGGCGGTTCGAGACCGTCACCGCCCACCATTAAATCAGGTACTTAGCAAGGTACATCGTAAACAGGGTGTGTACCAATGTACTACCTCAGAACTCCACCGCCCGACTCGCATCCTTCATGAAGCTGGGCGAATAACGGGCGTACACGCTCTCTGTGACCCTCACCGACGTGTGTCCGAGATACTGGCTGATTTTCTGCATTGGTATGTCTTCCTGCGCCATCCACACCGCGCAGGTGTGCCGCAGCACATGCGGGCTGAACGCGATCCCGGTTCCTTCCGCTAACCGCTCGAGCGCCTTCTTGACCGAGCCGACCGGCTTGCCGCCATACTCGATCACGTGGTCGGTCAGCCGCGCCTCGTAAGCCTGCTTGAGCGCGTCCAGTGCCAGCTGGTTCATCGGCACCACCGTGCGCCGCTTGTTGGTCTGGTGCCGGCCGACCGGGCGGTAGTCGATGGTTGCATGGTGAAAGTCGATCCGCTCCCAGGTGAGGTCAAGGATCGCGCCCGCCCTTGCGCCGGTCGAGAGGGCAAGGATGATGAACAGGCGGATATGCGGCGAGCGCGCGGCATCGACGATGGTCCGCGCCTCCTGCTTGGTCAGCCAGTGGTCGCGCGCCTTGGAGGCAGGCGGCAGCCAGATGCGCGGGGCATCGATGCCCAGACGCCAGCGCAGCGCCGCGCGCAGAAACTCGAGGTCGGTGCGCACGGTGCTGGCGGCATAGCCTTCGGCAAGGCGCGTCTTGGCAAAGGCGCGGCAATCGTCGCGGCTGATCGCCTTGCCCAGCCTGTGCCCGAAATGCGGGCCAAGCGCGGTCCAGTGCGCCTTGAACCTGTCCGCCCTTGCGCCGTCCTTGATGCGGTCGGCGACATAGAGCGGCCAGATGTCGGCTACCCGGTCGGACGGGACGGCGTTGCGTCGCGCCCAGATGTCACGGGCGCGAGCCTCGGCAAGTCCGCGGTCTGCCGTACCAGTCGAAATGCGAACACGTCGTCGTCCGTCACGGAAGGTGACGGCGAGGTTTCCTCGGTGTTCGGTGAGGCTGTAGTCTGCCACTCGTACCTCTCTACTTCGGCAGCGGGGATGCGGTAGAGCTTGCCCAGGCGGAAGAAGGCCAGCTCGCCCTTGCGGATCATAACGCGGATCTTCTCGGACGAGCAACCCCAGCGCATCGCCAGCGTTTCGGGGGAATAGGGCGGTGTGCTCATGGCGTATTCTTTCGTTCAAGGTTTTCGATGATGTTGGCAGACCAGAGAAAGACCCAGCGAAGCATCCTGCTTTCGACAATGAGGGCAGCAGTCCGCAGCAGGTGGATTTGTTCGGAAGCGGTCATTTGCCTGTCTCCGCAAGAGCGCGGACCAGTTCAGTCATCTGGCGTCTCCTTGATTGGCAGGGCGGGAAGCGGCATCCAATGCGTAGGCCAGAACCGCAGGTCGGATTGTGTAGCCGCTGAGAAAAAGCGATAGCTGCTCATGCCGCTGTCACGGAATGCGACGGTGACGTTTTGGCCGTCCGTCACGATCATGTCTCCATCATCCGGTGCGGTTTCGATTGGTCGCCACTGCATATCCTCCTGACCGCGCTTGTATGCGGCTCGCTCTGCTGCCTCGCGGTAGGCTGCGAAGGCTCTCGCCAACTTCACCACGGTCATTTCCGGCCCCGGCTCCCATGCTTCAATGAAGTCAGCGGCAGCGTTCATGTCTGCATCATTCGGCATGGGGTGTTCCTTTCAGAGCGTCTCGGCAAAACTGCGCTAGGTCAAACGCAAAGTCCCTCGCTTCACGCGGAAATGACCACTCGCTAAAGTCGTTGTAATTCTCCATCGCATCGACTTCGATTTGCCGTAGTTCTTCCTCCAACGCCTCCACGCGGGCTTTGAGAGCGGCGTTCTGCTCCGAGACGATGGCGTACTTGCCTTCCCATTCGTCGGCTTGTAGGGCCAGTGCATCGGCACGTTCCTTGAGAGCGGCGTTCTCGGCCTGTAGCTGGCGGAGGGCGGTGGCAAGCGGCTCGAAGTGTGTCCTGATCGCTACGGTCACTTCCTCGTAACCAGCGATAGCATCGGGCGTCCAACCACTGTCGTCGTCATCGCCCGGTTCTTGGTCCGGGTTCTCGAAAGCGTTGCACAGCACGATGGCGAGGTTGTCACCCTGCATCATTGGTGTGCTGATGCTGCCGACCCGTTCCATCGTCCGCTCACACAGCGCGTCTACCTCATTCTCCATTGCTGGCCTCCCGTTGTGCGAGCATGGCGTCGGCAAGCCTGTAGGCATGGGCTGGCGCGTCCATCAAGTTCGCCTCATCCGGAACGCCAAATGCTGTTCGCTGCGGATTGTCGTGGTCAACTCCATCCCATGAAAGCAAGCGAGTATCGGTTTGGTCCAATTCCATATGCAGTGTGTGCATCCACGCAACCGGCTTGAGTTCGGTCATGAGCGGCGTTCCTCGGTCTTGTGATGCTTGGTCCATTCGCGCATCGGCACGGCGGCACGGCGCGGCGGCGGCGCGTTCTCGTACGCAGGGCGCCCCAACCGTGTGGCAATGCGGCGGCGGGTTACTTCTTGTTGCATGACTGCTTCTCCACGACAGCAAGATCGACAGGGGTAAAGATGTCCTCGAACCCGAGCGCCTGCGCCTCGGCAAGGTAGGCAAGGTACTTGCGCCTTGCCCGGAGCAATTGCCCCGGCAGGGTGGTTACCCGGTAATGCAGGCGCTCGGTTGCATCGCGCATGTCAGTCTTCCTTGAAGGTCAGCCAGGGCGGGCACCAGTCAAAAGCTGCGTCCAGCTCGGCATTGTTGAGCGCGCAGTGCTTACGGTTGATCGTGCCCGAACAAATCTGATGCGCGGTCATGCGCACACCGGCCTGCTTGCCGTTGGAGTAATGGGTGCGAAACGAAGGGATCACCTCGTTTAGCATGTCGAATATTTGGGCCTTCCTGAACATGTCCCAGAACTCGGGCGTCGATACCCATGCGACCTGCTGCGCCTTGCGCGCGTACCAGTCTGTGAAGTTGGGCTTGCGCGGCACGTAAGGCTCGGTCAGCTCGGCCACCATGTCGGTGGCATAGGCATCGATCTTGCCGCTGGTGATGAACAGCTGCCATGCCGCCTCGATGTCAGGCTCCTGCATCCAGTCGGCATCGTGCCACTCGGGCTGGCGGAACGAATGGATCAGCTGCACGCCGGACAGGCGCTTGCCGCCGAAGCACTGGCGAGCAATGGTGAACACCAAGAGGTCGCTGCCCAGCAGTGCCGCCATGCCATCGCCGCGCACCGTCTCGGCCAGCCTTGCCTTGCGCATCCGGCCCAGCTCTTCCATCGCCTTGGCGCTGGGCGCGTTGCTGTCCTTCTCGGGCAGGGCAGGCACATCTTCCTCGGGCTCGTCCAGCCTCTCGGTCAGCAGCCAGAACAGGGTTTCGCCATTGCTCCATGTCATGCCGATCTCGCCCTCTTCGGGGAGCGCAATGCTGCGCCGTGCTTCCAGCGCTTCGAGCTTGAGTTCCAGTTCCTCGAGCGCAGCCCAGTCTTCTTCTTCGCCCTGCCAGTTGTCGATCTGCTCGCGCAGCGCGTCGGCCTCGGCTTCTTCTTCGGGGTTGTTCCACACATAGCGGGTGCTGACCTGCGCCTGCCAGTCGACATAGCCGTCCCTCGTCTTGGGCCGTTCGTCCAGCAGGGTAACAGGGCGGCTGCACCTTGACATGAACGCATTGCGCTCGGCCGCTTCCTTCTCGGCGACGAGGCGGGCCAGCAGTTCGGGATCGGCAATGCGCACGTCCTCGGAGAACAAGTCTTTCTCGAGCGTGCCGCCTGCCGCAAGGTAGGCATCATGTCCGACCTTGGCGAGGTTGCGCTTGGCGGCATAGTCGCCCAGGCCCAGCCATTCCTTGATGCGGGACGGTTGCTTGTCCCAATGGTTGCTTGCCCGGTTGAACGCATCGAGCGCCTTTTCCTGCAAGGCATGGTCGGCAGTGGCGGCAAACGCCTGCGCTTGCTCGTCATTGATCCTGCCGGTGGCGTAGAGTTCGAACACTTCGGGGTGGAGGTTGCCAAGCCGGAGGATGCGCTTGGCGCGCGCCTCGGTCATGCCGAACCGCTTGGCAATCTCGGCCTCGGTGATGTCGGGATGAGCCTGTTGCACCATCTTGAACCCGCGATAGATCTCGTAGGGGCGCATGCCCTTGCGGATGAAGTTCTCGACAAGGCTGACTTCCTCGGCCTCGGTCTTGTCGATGACCTTGACCGGCACCTCGTAGGCAAAGGCGTTGGGCAGTTCGCCCGCTTGTGCCAGCGCCTCCAATGCGCGCAGCCGGCGACCGCCTGCCACCACCTCGTTGCGCTTGCCGTTCTTGACCACGACTAGCGGGTTGATGAGGCCGTGCGCTTTGATCGAGGCCGCTAGGTCCTCGACATCGGTGGCGTCCTCGACATGGGTGCGCACGTTCTGCGCGCCCAAGAGCAGCTTGTTCAGGGGTATGTGTTCCATGATGTGTCTCCTTGTGGCGGATCAAGCCGCAATGCGTTGTTCGATGGCCAGCGCTTCGAGGTGATCGACCGCCGCACTGGCAAGGCTGGCTGCCTGCACGATGGCGCGCTTGTCGTTCTTCAACACCTTGAGCCAGCTGGCGACGTAGCTCACATGGTCGTCGCGCGTGGTCTGCGCGATGCGATGCTCGGCGCAAAGGAACGCTGCGCCCAGCTCGGCCACCAGTTCCTCGCGCGCGCGTCTCTCGTCCCGGTAATTGGCAAGGTCGGCGCGATCGAGCCGGTGCTTCGCGCCGGTCCAGTGGGTCAGTTCGTGGAACAGCGTCGAGTAGTAATGCTCGGCGTCGATGAACCGGCCAAAGGCGGGCATGTTGATGCTGTCATTGCCGGGGTTGTAATAGGCGCGCTGGTCGCCTGCATCGTGGGTCAGGCGGTAGGCGTGCTGCCGTGTCGCCAGCCAGTGTTCGATGCGCGCCATGCGCTGCGCATCGTCAAGCAGGTCGACAGGATCGGCATCCTGTTGCGGCACGCCGTCCACCTGGGCGGCGTTGAAAACATGGCTTCCCTTCAACACCATGCGGTCGGGATCGTCCTCGGCTTTTCCGGGCAGCACCTTGTAGAAGATGATCGGCGTGCCCTTCTCGCCCTTGCGCACCTGCGCGCCTGCATCCTGCCACTGCTTGAAGCTGGCAAAGCGCATGGTCGGGAACCCCCGGCGCGCGGCGCTGACCCAGCAGGACAGGATGTTGACGCCACGATAGGCGTGGCCGGTGACGGCGTTGACCGGACGGCCATTGCTCATGCCCTGCCAGCAGGGCTTCCATTCGCCGGCCTCGTCAACCTGCGACAGGATGAGGTCGGTCATGTCCTGGTAGAGATCCTTCATTGCACTCTCCATGAATGAGGGGGTGTCCCGCCGCCCGAGGAGAGAGGCGGCGGGACGGCGGCGGTGGAAGGGTCGCCGCTTAGAAAGGCACCTCGTCGTCCAGCTCATCGCTCCAATTGCTCGAGGCATTGGAGGTGGACGCACCACCCTGATGCGAGGATGCATCATTGTCGGCACGATCCGACGAGCAGATCTCGATCTTGCTGCCGAACCCGAGGGTCAGGTCGAGCGAGCTCTTGGTCTCGCCGTCCTTGGTATAAGCGCGCGCCTGCGGCTCGCCTTCGAGGAACAGCTTGGTTCCCTTGCGGACATACTCGCGCACGAAGTCGATCTTCTTCTCGTCGAAGATGGTGACGTTGATCCACTGCGTGATCTTCTCGCCCTTCACCTTCTTGTTGGAAGCGATCGACAGGTTGGCGCGCTTCACGCCCGACTGGCTTTCGGCGAACTTGGGGTCGCCACCCACATTCCCGATGACCTGCATCGTCAGCATCATGTGTCTCCTTTTCATCACTGGTCATGGTGCCGCCAGCCAGCGCGCGTTTCATGCCTTCGCCTACTCGGCTTGATGACTGGCGGCTTGGGTGGCATGCTTTCTTCACCCGGCATGCCAGCGGGCAGGATCGGGACAACAGGCGACATGAGGAGGGTGGGGCTGCCTGCTGTCCCGGAAGTTCTAGGCGTCGGCCGGTTCGGCCATCGCCTCCTTGATGGTCTTGGCCTTGGCGGCGTAACGCTGCCGCACCTGTGCGACGAGCGCGCCGTGCGTCTTGGTCGCCTGGTCTATGGCCGTGCCGTGCTTCTTGATGAGCGCGTCGAGCTCGTCCTTGGTCGAGGCATCCTGTATGCCCATGTCGAGTTCGCGCAGCTCTTCGATATAGCCCGGCACATGGTCGGCGCGGCTGTCCTGCACCTCGTCGGGCTCGTCGCCCGTCTCGAGGCCGAAGGTCTTCAGGAGCGCGTACTTCATGGCGTAGCTCTGCGCCTTGCCCGGTCCCTTGTCCTGGCTGTCCACGCCATAGCCGAAGGCTTCGACCTGAATGAAGTCTTCGGGCATGTCGACGTTCACGAAGCGCACGGTCATCTGGCAGCTGGTGCGGTTGCCGTCCTGCCCGGTCACCACCTTGATCGGGTAGTAGACCATGCCGGCGGCAAGGATTTGCGGGCGCAGCTTGGCAGTCACGGCGTCATGAGTGACGATCGTGTAGTTCATGCCCTGCTTCTTTTCCTTCTGGATATAGTCGACCTGCTGCATCACCTGCGCGATGCGCTGGTGAATGTTGAGCGGGCTCGGCAGCGGGGGTTTGATCTCGGCGTTCACTGCTTGCTCTCCTTGTCATACGAGTGATGGACCCACACGACGGCGGTGCGCCCGGAAGGAAGCGCGCGCCGCTGGCGGGTGGGAACGATCACGCCCTTGTCTGTCAGTTCGGCCCGCCTCGTCCGGTACGTCGAGGCATGGTTGCCGAAGTGCTGGCTCAGTTCATGGTCGGTGAACCCGTCTGGCCGCATCAGGGCATAGTCCTCGACATAGCCCTGGATCAGGGCAGTCTTGGTGAGGATAGCCTTGCCCGCTTCGACACTGGTCTGCGGGTCTGAGCTTCGGGCGGGTACGTAGTCGAACAGTTCCATGATCGATCTCCTCAGGCAAAGCGCAGCGCGCCGCGCTTGTCGCGCTTGACGGTGATGCCGTGGCCGGTGCACTCGGCAGCGTCGTCGGGCACGGCGTCCTTGATCGCCTTCTTCGCCTTCTCGTGGCGCTCGGCGGCATCCTTGGTGTCGAGATAGGTCGGCACCTCGATGCACCAGACATTGTTGTGGCTCATGTCGTAGTTGCGACGGCCATCGATCGGGATCGCAGGGACGATGCGGGCCAGCTCTGCCTGCTTGCCGGTCGGCGTGATCTCGGGCGGCACCTTGTTCTCGACGTGCCACCAGAAGCTCTGCTCGAGGCCGATCAGCTGCTCGACATATTCATCCTGCCGCTCGACGATGCACCAGTCCGGCTCGTTGTTGCCGGCGATCAGCGAGAAGTGACAGAAGCTGCGGCCGGTGACGGCCATCATGTGCTGCAACTGCGGCATGTAGTACTGCGCCTTCTCGCGCAGCTCGGCCCGCCCGTTGGAGTGCTTGGCCTCGATAAAGGTGTCAGCCCCGGTCAACCAGCCATCGACATGGCCGAACATGAAGGCGTGCTGCGCATGGTAGAAGCGGACCTCGGGATAGGTGATCGCAACGCCGTGCCGCTTGGCCTGCCACTCGAGGTGGAACCGCTCGGTGTGGATGCCGAGCTGCACCTTGAACACACCGGACAGGTCATCGGGTTCGCGCAAGCCCACCTTCTCGAGGTAGAGGGCATGCCAGTCGTTTTCGGCGATGCGCTTGGCGTCGGTCGAGCCGATGCCCTCGGAGCGGTTGAGCTTGATAATCTCCATCATGGTCATGGGAAAACGCCTCCTTGTTGGGGAAACAATACTGCATACGCGCAGCATTGCAAGTAAAATGATGCGTCAGCGCAGCATCGTGAGCGCGCGAAAACACTTGGCGCGCATCTGGCGCACCACCTTGGTGTAGAGCGCCAGCCTGTCGGCGCTGTCTTTGCCCGCCTCTATGAAGTCGGCAGGGTAGGGTAACCGTGGCCATTTGTGATGCAGCACCAGCCAGTCCCGCGCCTCGCGCAAGGCCGGGCGCGGGAGCTTGCGCAGGGCTGCGACGTAGAGTTCAAGGCCATCCTGATCCGGCACTGCCACCTGGAACAGGGCGGCCAGCGCGGCCAGCGTCTTCAGGATTTCCTGATCGGTTGCCGGGTGGCCCAGAGCCTCGAGCTTGGCGAGGTCTTCGGCCAGCTGGTTAGTCGCCGCCCTCAACGAGACGGAGCCTAGGCTGGTGAGTTCCCGCTCCGTCTTCAACCGCAACCCGGCGAGCAAGTGCCTCGTTGATGCGCTGACGGTTTTGTTCAGCGATCCCATGTTGACGGGTGAAGGCGGCGGGTCGGCTGACGCTGGCGCTGCTGCGCTCGGCAGATCTCCTGATCCATGTCCGCCATGTGGCGAGCCAGTCGAGCTTGGCCTTGCCGGTGCCAAGCCAGTAGTCGGTGAAGCATTCGAACTCATGCGCCATGTCCAGGTTGGGGAAGCGGCGCTGCATGATTGCGACCGCCTCGGCGGGCGGCTGCCAGCCTTGCGGCAGGCGATGCGGCTGCTTCGGTGGTTGGGGGGGGACTATAGGGGGGGGATTACCTTCCAACAGAAGGTTATCACTTTCACAAATACCGTTGGTTGGGGGTGCAGGGGGGGGAGCGTCACCTGTGACGTCACCTGTTACGTCACTCGTGACGCTGGCGTTACGCTGGCGCTCCCGGTAACGGGCTTGGCGTTTGGCTCCTGCACTGCGTTCGCAAGGTTGCGGGGCTGCCAGTGTTTCTGCGATGGCAAGGATTGCGTGGGCGTCCAGCCCTTGTGCGACGAGCAGCCGCAGCGTCTCGATGTTCATGTGACCCCCTCTCTCCTGCCGTCAGCCCGTTCGATCGGACCAATCGGCAATTTTTGCCGCTGGTATTTCTTGAATGGTGAGCTGGTGACATGCCATGACGAGCTTTCGCTTGAGCTTGTAGAGGTCTGTCATCATGCCCTTTACATCTTCGATCACGATCCTCTCTGTTGACCCGCGTTCATCGATCACGGCGTAACGGAAATCCGCCACGTAGTTGCATACCAGCAGGTTATTGATGCGCACTGGCAGCTTAACCTGACATTCCAGTGCATCGATGCAACCTTTTTCTTGGAGCGCCTGCAATTGCAGATAACGGATTGCCTCAGATTGGGACGCAAACCACTGGCCGTCGATGTGCTGGCCGCGCGCGTTATACTTGCTGCGTTTCTTTCCAGTGCTGGTAGCACCACCAGCTTTCGCCGTGGTCCTTCGACCAGGACGGGTGGATCTTACACCCTTGGTGGGAACAGCGGTACTCGTGGGGGCGCGCTGGCCTTTTTTCATGGATGCTTCCCCTCGATGGTGATCTTCGCATTGAGCGCCTGCCCCCAGCACATCAGGAAGAAAGCGCCGGGCAGGCGTGCGCCTGTTTCCCACTTGGCAACCATGCCCTCGGAGACACCGAGCCTGTGATCCATGTCGGACTGGGACAGGCCGCGCGCCTTGCGCAGCGAGACGAGCTTGGCGATGAGCTCGCCATAATACCGGCTCTCCTCAAGAGAGAGCAGGCGTGACTGCATGTGTGGCCGCTCTTTGCCTTGCAGCATGCTTACCCCCGGTGGCGACAGTCTTCAGAAGCGTGGCGACCTTGCGGGCAGTGTCGGCCTTGAGGTCCGTGCCGCAGCGGGCACGGTAATAGGTCGAGGTCGGGACGCCGGCAGCAACGAAGGCGTCCTTGAGACGCAGGCCAGCCACGTCCGCCATGCCTTGCAGCTGGTCGAGATAGGGGTCGAGGTGAAAGGGATCGCTCATGGGAGGTAGCCCATAATGCATGTATGCACCACGATCAAGCGTCCATGCAGTACGTATGCAAGAGTACATGGGATATTAGGCTTGTATAGACTGCACCAGTGCACTAAAGGAACCTCATCAATCCGCATCTGGAGAGGCAACCATGCGGGAAACTGACGAATATGCACGCAATGCCGTGCGAGTCTGGCTACGCCAGGTCATGGAAAACAAGAACTGGTCGGCCCGCGAATGGGCATTGGCGGCGAACACTTCGCCGACCAACATCACGCGCTTGCTCGACCCGTTGAACAAGACCGCCCCGTCAATTGAAACAGTTGCCAAACTGGCGCGCATCGCCCGCTCGCAACCCAACCTCGTGACAGGTGGGACACTCGAGGAAACGGCGGCCCCTGCGGAACCGCCGTTCAACTTCTGCCCCGATTGCGGCTATGACCTGCGCGCGATTACTCCGCAGCCTCGAGATGGTCGGCGTCGGCAAGCTCCTTGAGCTTCTGCGCACGGTCACGCTGCTCGCTGACCGCCTTGCGATAAGTGTCGATGTCGATGTCCGACACCTCGATCTGATGCATTTCGACCAGCACCGGATTGCTTTCGTTGGTCCGGGGATGGTAGCTCATGTTGCGGTAGTCGGCGTCGTACTCGGTGCAATAGAGCGGCGCCTCGGCCAGGTGCTTGGCCAGCTTCAGATTGGCAGGCGTCGGGTCAAGCACAAGGTAGCGGCCATAGTCGAGGCGCACGGTAATCTTGAGATCCTTGGTCATGTCACACTCCTTAGAAATGGCGGGCAAAATACTGGAGTTGCGCCCGCAAGACGGTCATCTCGGCCTGCAAACTGGAGGCCATGTCGAGCAGCTTGCCACCATAGTCTTTGCTGCATACGTGCAGCATTAACAGGTCGGCATGATGCGCGCAAGCATCACCTTGGTCGCACAACGAAATCATTTCGCTGGCTTTCTCGGTATCTTCGGCAAGGTCGGCGTTCCAATCGCGCCAGTCATGCCGATAGGCATGCGCATCGAATGTCGTTTCGAAATTCATTTTGATTTTCTCCTCGTTTCAACAGGGCGTCATGATCCACACAGCAGCCCACACCCCGGTGCAGCCAACGATGGCTATGCCCCAGCCTAGCGCCTCGAGGGCGCGCCACATCTGTTCCTTCATGGTTGCCTCCAAGGCACGACAAAGCCCGCCCAGCGTACGCCAAGCGGGCCGGTAAGTACGGGAATTGGCGGGGCCGAAGCCCCGCCTGCGGCGGTCAGGCCGCTGCGACCTCGACGCCGCCGCCTTGGGTCAGCTCTTCGTTGAGCAGGCCAGCCTTGGCGGCACGTTCCATCGCTGCGGACTGGAACTTGGTATCGACGCGCGGCTTCAGCACCGGGGTGGTGAACGGCTCGCCAGTATGCGCAGCGTAGACATCAAGCGCCTCGTCCTTGAGGGTCTGCAACGCAGCCACCTGCAAGTTGAGGTTGTCCATGTAGTCGAGCGCCTGCGCCAGCCTGCGCTCGGAGATCTCGTCATTGCGGTGGCTGCGGATCAGCTCGTTGATCTTGGTCTTCTGCTCATCGACGCGCTGTTCGGCAAAGGTCAGTGCGGTGCAAGCCGCGTAAGCGATGCCGTTGAGGATGCGCTTCTGCGGATAGGCAAGAACATTGCCGTCGACTTCCTCGCGCAGGTCCTTGTCCCAGACCTTGCCCGGTTCAAACATGTATTCCGCGATGGTGTTGAGAGCGGAGGTCAGCTTCTTGGTAGTGGTCATCTCAATTCTCCTCTGCGACGGGCTCATCCCCGCCGTGAAAGGGGCCACGGCCAGGTTCTCGAGGGCGTTCGCAAGGGTGGCGGACGGCATAGCCGGCCGACATGCACTTCACCCTTGCGAAGGCTTGCCCAAGGGCGCTCGCGCCCGCAGCCCCTCGAGGTTCTGGCAGGCAGACCCTAGGCGGGGTGAACCGGCGCAGCGGTGATGCCGAGATGACCCGAGAAGATGACCGACGCGGGTCAATGCCAGCGCTTGTTCTGTCATGTCAGTCCGGTTCTGTCATAAGGATAGCAACGCGATCAGAGGCTTGCGCTAGTCCATTGACGCCCTCCGACGCGCCGTGTCTTCCTCGCGCGCGCACGCTCCTATCCAACACCATCCCAAGGATCAGACACCATGTCCCTCCCGCAGCCTGCAACCGATGGCCGCAAGCTCACAGACATGCAGCAAGCATTCGTCGAGAACCTCCTAAGCAACGGCGGAGATAAGGTCCAAGCCGCCATCGATGCAGGCTATTCCCCCAACACAGCAGACATCCAAGTCCATGAACTCCTGCGCAAACCCCATGTGATGAACGCCATCATCGAAGGCTCCATGCAGCAGCTTGCAGTCAGTGCGCCTCTTGCAACACGTCGCTTAATCGCACTCACTGAGGCTCGATCCGAGTACGTTGCCCTGCAAGCTGCGCAGGACATCTTGAACCGTCTGGGTATCAAGGCACCGGATCGCGTGGATCACAGGGTTACCGGCGACATACAGGTACACATCGACCTGTCATGAGGGGGTGGGGTCAAAAACGGGAGTGGTGATGTTGCGAGTGGCCTTCCTCATGGATTTTTCCCCCCGAAAGTGCGCATCCCGCCTCGCTGTGTGTCCATTGGTTCTGCGTCTCTTTGGTGGGAGTTGCGTCTCCATGGCACTGAGCGACTTGTTGAAGTGGGAGGACCGGCAGCGGCTGCGCGCGATCACGCGGCGGGTGCATTTGAGGTTCCTGCCTGACAGCGTGCTGACCGATTACGAGTGCGACAAGTTCATCGACAGCCTGTCCGAGCGCATGATCGAGGCGAACCTCCGGGCCGGCCGCAACAGCGGGATGGTGGAATGACCAAGGATACGAGGCTCAAGAACGCGGGCGTCTCTGGCTACAACAAGCCCAAGCGGACGCCTTCGCACCCGACGAAAAGCCATGTCGTCGTTGCCAAGGAAGGCGACAAGGTGAAGACGATCCGGTTCGGCCAGCAAGGTGTGTCCGGTTCGCCCGATGGCTCTAAGCGCAACGCGGCGTTCAAGGCGCGCCATGCCGACAACATCGCCAAGGGCAAGATGTCCGCTGCCTACTGGGCCAACAAGGTGAAGTGGTGAGCCTTGCCTACAAGCCGGGCGGTGACACGCTCAAACAGTTCATGCTCGATGACCATTTCTTCCGCGGCCTGCGCGGGCCGGTCGGATCGGGCAAGTCGGCCTGCTGCTGCATTGAGATCTTCCGCCGCGCGCTGGCGCAGGCACCGGGCCCTGACGGCATCCGCAAGAGCCGCTGGGCGATCATCCGCAACACCAACCCGCAGCTGCGCACCACGACCATCAAGACCTGGCTCGACTGGTTCCCTGAACACATATGGGGCAAGATGCTGTGGCATCCGCCGCCCTTCGTCCATCGCATCCGCAAGGGCGACCTCGACCTCGAGGTGATCTTCTTGGCGCTCGACCGGCCCGAAGACGTCAAGAAACTGCTGTCGCTCGAGCTGACCGGCGTCTGGATCAACGAGGCGCGCGAGGTGCCGAAGTCGATCATCGATGCCTGCACCATGCGCGTCGGCCGTTTCCCGTCGATGAAGGATGGCGGGCCCTCATGGTACGGCGTGATTGCCGACACCAACGCGCCCGATGAGGATCACTGGTGGCCGATCATGGCGGGCGAGGCACCCGTGCCCGATCACGTCACCAAGGAAGAGGCGCTGATGCTGGTCAAGCCGCAAACATGGCGCTTCTTCAACCAGCCCGGCGGCATGGTGGCCGAACGCGACGGCGAGGGCGAGGTCACCGGCTACAAGCTCAACCCCAAGGCCGAGAACCTGAAGAACCTGACGCCCAGATATTACCCCGACATCATCACCGGCAAGACGAAAAGCTGGATCGCGGTCTACGTCATGAACGAGCTGGGCTCGCTCAACGACGGCAAGCCCGTCTACCGCGATTATTCGGCCACGATCCACCTCGCCAAGCAGGAATTGCTGCCGGCACCCGGCATTCCGATCATCATTGGCGTCGATTTCGGGCTGACGCCTGCTGCGGCCTACTGCCAGTTCGTGCGCGGGCGCTGGCTGGTGCTGCGCGAGCTGGTGGCACAGGACATGGGAGCCGCCAAGTTCGCCGACCTGCTGCGCAAGGACCGCCAGCAGCACTTTCCGGGGGCCGAGTTCGTGGTGTGGGGCGATCCGGCAGGCGATTACCGCGCCCAGACCGACGAAACCACCCCGTTCCAGGTGCTGCGAAGCGCCGGGATCGTTGCGCGGGCCGCGCCGACCAACGATCCGATGCTCCGCATCGATGCCGTGACCGCGCCCCTGACCCGCCTCGTCGATGGACAGCCCGGTTTCCTGCTCGATCCGCGCTGCACCTGGCTGCGCCGCGGCTTCGAGGGCGGTTACCAGTACAAGCGGCTGCAAGTCTCGGGCGCGGAACGCTATGACGAGCGTCCCGACAAGAACCCCTACTCGCATATCCACGACGCGCTGCAATATGCGCTGTGCGGCGGGGGCGAGAGCCGCAAGCTGCTCACCGGCAAGGACGGTCCGGCCAAGCCCGTCAATGCGCGGGCGACAACTGACGTCCTGGGCTGGCGCAAGACCCACAAGGTCAAGCGATCCGCCCTCAACTAGTCCATTGCCGAGCCTTGGCACACATGGCCTATCCCCGCCATGTGCATGAAGAAGCCCAAGGTCCCGCAGAAGAGCGCCGCACAGGTCGCGCTCGACAAGGAACTGGCTGCCGAGCGCGCGCAGCGCAAGGCCGAGATCCGTCTCGAGCTGCGCCGCGACAAGAGTTCGCGCACCGAGGAGGCGATTGCCCGCGCCACCGGGCGCTACGGCATGCGCTCGCTGATTTCCGGGTCGCGTGGCGGGCAAGGCTTCGCCCTGCCGTTCACCAGCACCCTTGCCACCCCCGAGACGGCTGCGGGCGGCAACGCCGATCCCGTCGCGATCCCGGCGAGCGCGATGCAGGGCGCCCCGCCAGTCCGCACCCGGCGCGCCACCTATGACAAGCCGCTTCCCAAGAACGCGAGGGGCTTCCCCGGTAATTTCGCCTCGCTGATAAGGCTCCCCTTCTGATGGCGACAATCGAAGAGCTCAAGAAGCGCCTTGCCCGCGCCCGCCGCAAGCGCGAGCCGTGGGAGACGCCTTACCAGGAATGCTACGATTACGCCTTGCCGGGCCGCACCAGCTTCTTTGCCCGCTCCGCAGGCGACACCGCGCCCGACATCTATGACGAGACGGCGATCGTCGGCACGCAGGAGTTCGCTTCGCGCATACAGGCAGGGCTGATCCCCAACTATGCCCGCTGGGCAGGGCTGGTGGCCGGAAGCGAGGTTCCCGAGGACCAGCGCAGCGAGGTCAACAAGAGCCTCGAGGCGATCACCGACTACGTGTTCGAGGTGTTGCAGAACTCCAACTTTGCGCAGGAAGCCAATGAGTGCCTGATCGACATCGCGCTGGGCACCGCCTGCCTCGAGGTCACCGAGGGCGACGCGCTCAACCCGGTCGTCTTCAACGCCGTGCCGCTGCCCGAGCTTTACATCGACACCGGCCCCGAGGACGGCATCGACACCTATTTCCGGGCGCGCCGCATCCGTATCTCGCAGCTCAAGGAAGCTTATCCGCAAGGCAATATCCCTGCCGAGCTGGTCGAGAAGGCGCAGCGCGAGGCCAAGGCGGGCGAGGGCGATGACCCGATGGTCACCGTGGTGCGTTCGACCTACCGCGACAACGCTGCTGCCAACGAGGAAGTGAACCACTACTGCGTGTTCCTTCCCGAACATGACCACATCGTCCAGAAGTCGACGCTGCGCGGCACCGGCTCCAACTCGTTTATCGGCTTCCGCTGGTCGAAGGTGGCAGGCGAGGTGTGGGGCAGGGGCCCGCTGTTCAACTGCCTGCCCGCGATCCGCACTGCCAACCTCGTCGTGCAGATGGTGCTGGAAAACGCGCAGATGGCGATTGCCGGGATCTACACCGCCGAGGACGATGGCGTGATCTCGGTCGACAATGTGCGGCTTGTGCCGGGGACCATCATCCCTGTCGCGCCGGGCTCGCGCGGGCTGCAATCGGTCGGCTCGGCAGGCGACTTCAATGTCAGCCAGCTAGTCCTCTCCGACATGCGCGCCAACATCAAGAAGGCGCTCTACAACGAGACGCTGGGCAGCCCCGACACCACGCCGATGTCGGCGACCGAGGTAGCGCAACGCATGGCCGACCTGTCGCGCCAGATCGGCTCGGCCTTCGGCCGGTTGCAGGCCGAGTTCGTCAACCGCGTGATCCAGCGCGTCGTGTTCATCCTCAAGAAGCAGGGCCGGATCGACGTGCCGACCGTCAATGGCCGGCTCGTCAAGATCATTTCCACCAGCCCGCTCAGCCAGGCGCAGGCGGTCGAGGACATCAACGCGGTCAACCAGTTCCTCCAGACCATCGGCACCCATTTCGGGCCGCAGATGGTCAACCTCTATGTCGAGGGCGCGGAGACCACCAAGTACCTGCAAGCCAAGTTCGGCGTTCCCGAGAAGCTGGTGCGCTCCGAGCAGGACCGCGCGCAGCTGGCGCAGCAGATGGCAACCCTGAGTCAAATGGGAGGAGAGGCCCCTGGACAAGCAACCGCAGCGGGTGGTGGGGCCTGACGGCCTTACCTATTCGCCAGACCGCAACCGCGAGCTCGATGATCTGTGCGCTTCCGTGCTGTCGCGCGGCATGGGCCGCGAGCTTCTGGCTTACCTGCGCTCGATCACCATCGAACTGGTCGGCGGTCCCGAGATCACCGACGCGCAGCTGCGCCACCGCGAAGGCGCGCGCTACCTCGTTGCCGTCCTCGAGACGCGCATGAAGAGTTCATTGCAAAGGAAAGGCAAACGCAATGCCGGAAAATGACGCTACGCCGCCCGCTGGAGACGATCTCGATACCCTGCCCGGTGATGACACCCCGCCGTCCGTCGAACGCCCTGAGTGGCTGCCGGAGAAGTTCTGGACAGGGGAAGGCCCCAATGTCGAGAACCTGGCCAAGTCCTATGCCGAGCTCGAGCGCCAGCGCGGCGTCAGCCCGGAGCAGCTGAAGGAGCAGTGGCAGGCAGAACGCCTGTCGGCCCGGCCCGAGGCTGCCGACAAGTACGAGCTGCCCGACATCGATGTGCTGGACAAGGACGCGATGGCCGCATCGCCCATTGTCGGCATGTTCCGCACCATCGCCTATGACAACGGCTTGTCGCAGGACCAGTTTACCGCCGCCATTGCCGACTATGCCAAGGGCGAGGTCGAGCGCATGGACGCGATCTTCCGCGAGGAGATGGGCAAGCTCGGCGAGAACGCGACGGCGCGGGCCGAAGCGGTGGGCCTGTGGGCCAAGAAGACCTTTGGCGAGGGCGACAAGTTCGATGCCATAGCGAGCGTCACCACCACGGCGGCAGGCGTCGAGGCGATGGAGACGATCATGGCCGCGATGCGCGAGGCAGGGCTTGACCTTGACAGCAGCGGCGGCACTCCGCCCAAGGACGACGAGGACACCGAAGAGGTGATCCGCGACCTCATGCAGCAGCGCGGCTACTGGGATCCCAAGAACCCCGATGCGGCGCTGCGCGCCCGTGTCGATGCTTTCTATCGCCGGAAATACAGCAAGTGATCCGTGCCCGCGAGATCAGGTCGGACGACATCACCGACCTGATGCGGCTTGGCCGGGCGATGCATGCCGAGAGCCCGGTCTACTCGCCTTACAGCTTCGAGCCTGCCAAGCTCGAATACTGGTTTGACCTCTGCCTCAGGGCAGAGGACTGGCTGGGCGTGGTGGCCGAGAACGACGCGGGCGACCTCATCGGCTTTTGCGGCGCGTGCTGCGCTGACATGCTGTTCAGCTACGAGAAGTCGGTCGAGGACCTGTGCTTCTATGTCAGCCCGGACTGGCGCGGCACGACGGCGGCGGTGCGCCTGCTGCGCTTCATGGAAAGCTGGGCGCAGGCGCGCGGCGCGCGCAACTTGCGGATCGGCATCACTACCGGCACCAACAACGAGCAGGCGGCGCGTTTCTTCGCGCGGTTCGGCTTCGAGCGTACCGGGCTCCTAGTCGAGCGCGCGCTGAGTTAGTCCATTGTCGCTGGCAAGGTGCAGCGGCATTCCGATAGCTGATGGCCCGCATGTGCTGATCCGGCCCCGCAAGGGATAACCGGGCTGCACGATACGCGGATAACCGGACCCTCATCAGCATAAGGAATGACATCATGGCAATCGACATCGATGACGCATTCGTGAAGCAGTATGAGAGCGAGGTCTTCATGCAGTATCAGCGCATGGGTTCCAAGCTCCGTCCCACGGTGCGCAACAAGAACAACGTCAAGGGCGCTTCGACCACCTTCCAGAAGGTCGGCAAGGGCACCGCAGGCACCAAGTCGCGTCACGGCAACGTGCCGGTGATGAGCATCGACCACACCCCGGTCGAATGCTCGCTCGCCGACTACTACGCCGCGGACTACATCGACAAGCTGGACGAGCTCAAGATCAACCACGACGAACGCGGCGTTGTCGCCAAGTCGGCGGCGGCTGCGCTCGGTCGCAAGACCGACGAGCTCATCATCACCGCGATGACCAGCGGCACCAATGTCGCCACCGAAGCGGGCACCACCGGCCTCAACCAGACCAAGGTCAACACGGTGTTCGAATATTTCGGGAACAACGACGTGCCCGACGATGGCGAGCGGTACTTCGCGATCAGCCCCGGTGGCTGGACCGACATGCTCGGCGTCTCGGCCTTCTCCGATGCCGATTACGTCGGCTCGGACGACCTGCCCTACAAGGGCGGCATGGTCGCGCGTCGCTGGATGGGCTTCATGTGGTTCACCCACTCGGGCCTCTCGGTCGCCTCGAACATCCGTTCGAACTTTGCCTATCACTCGAGCGCGGTTGGCCATGCCAGCGGTGCGGAAGTGTCCACCCAGATGGACTACGTGGCCGAAAAAGCGGCTCACTTGTCGAACTCGATGATGTCGCAGGGCTCCGTCCTGATCGACAACACCGGGGTCTACGAAGTCCAGGCTTACGACGCTTAAGGAGACTGAGCCATGGCACTGACTGCCGCAACGCTATACAAGGTCGCGGGCGCAAACCCCGGCTTCTGGATCTACAAGACCGCTGACGCAGCCGCCGATGTCGTTGCATCGGGCTACTTCAACGGCGTGACCGACAACCTCAAGCAGTACGATGTCATCGCCGTTGTTTCCGGCGTCGGCGGCACCGTCAAGATCGACATGGCCGTCGTGACCAGCACCACTGGCGCGGCGACCGTGACGACCACTGCCGTGGAGGGCGTCACCGCCACCTGATCCTGGTGGTGGCCGTGCCTCTCCCGGCTATCGTCAGATGGGGCCGGTCGCGTTCTTCCATGCGCGACCGGCCTCTTTGCTTTGGGGCCATGCTATGAGCGTAACCAATATCGACATCTGCGCGCAGGCTTGCGTGATGATCGGGGCCAGCCCCATCACCTCCTTCGAGGACGGCTCTGCCGAGGCGGTGGTTGCCGCCAACCTCTACATGAACACCATGCGCGACCTGCTGTCGCGCCACCGCTGGCGCTTTGCGACGACGCAGGTGCAGCTCTCGCGCCTGGTCGACGTGCCGCTCTCCAAGTGGACCGCCGCGTACCAGCTGCCGCGCGACTGCCTCGCGGTCAGCTCGGTCTTCGTCCACGGGCAGGCGATTGACTTCGACCGCTTTGCCGACAACATCTATTGCGATGCGACCGCCGAGGAAGAGGTCTATCTCGAGGGCGTCTTCTGGGTATCGGAAAGCTACTGGCCGCCCTACTTCGTGCAGTTGGCCGTGCTGACGATGGCCTCGCTGATGGCGCATGGCGTTGCCGCGCAGGTCGAGACCGCCGACTATCTCGACAAGAAGGCCCAGCGCCAGCAGGCGCTCGCCCGCCACCATGACAGCCAGAACCAGACCGCGCGCCGCTTCGATGCCGAGGGGCTAATCCGCGGTCGATCCTCCATCGGCAGACGCGGGCTTTGAGACAATGGGACAGCTGAGACAGGTCCAGACCAACTTTGCCAGCGGCGAGGTCGATCCGCTCGCGGTGTTCCGCACCGATACCGGCGCGTACCAGAACGGCGCGGCGCTGCTCACCAATGCCGTGCTGTTCAACACGGGCGGCTGCGCGCGGCGTCCCGGCTCTGCCCATCTTGACACGCTGGTCGGGCGCACCCGCCTCATCGGCTTCGAGTTTTCCGCTGACCAGCGTTACGTGCTGGCGCTGTCCGATGGCAGGCTCGATGCCTACGACACCTTCGGCAACCTGCTCGACAGCGTGACGAGCGGCTGCAACTGGACCGCCGACGAGCTGTTTGAACTGAACTACACCCAGTCTGCCGACACCATGCTGGTGGTGCACAAGGCGTTCGCGCCGCAGATCATCAAGCGCACCGCCGCCGCGGTGTTTACGGTCACGGACTTCGCGTTCGACCGTTCCATCAACAGCCAGAAGATCTACCAGCCCTATTACAAGTTTGCCGCCGATGCCGTGACTATCTCTTGCTCGGCTACCACTGGCAGCGTGACGGTCACCGCCAACTCGGCGGTGTTTGCCTCGAGTCTCGTCGGCCAGCGCATCCGCTGGCACGATGTCGAGATCGAGATCACCGCCTATGTCAGCACCAGCCAGCTGACCGGCACGGTCAAGGGGACGTTGCGCGCCACGCTCGACGTCAACCCGTTTAAGACCACCAAGGGCTCGACCGTGGTCGAGGTAACCCATGTCGGCCACAACTTCCCCGATGGCGAGACGGTCACCTTCTCCGGCGCGAACGGCGTCGGCGGCGTGCCGTCGAACGAGCTGGCGGGCGACAAGGTGATCAACGTCATCTCGGACAACAAGTACGAGATCACGGTTACCACGGCGGCGACCGAGGGGATCGACGGCGGCGGGCCGGCGGTCAAGTATACCTCCAAGGTCACGCAGACGCGCAACTGGTCGGAGCCTGTCTTCTGCACCAAGAATGGCTGGCCGGGCGCGGTGGCGTTCCACGAAGGGCGCCTCTGGTTCGGCGGGACAGGCGGCGTGCCGGACGGGCTGTGGTCCTCCAAGATCTACCAGTTCTTCAACTTCGACATTGGCGAGGGACTGGAGAACGAAAGCATCCAGGCGACCATCGGCAATGGCGACATCTCCAATGTGCGCCACCTCGTCTCGCATCGCGACTTGCAGATCTTCACGGCCAATGGCGAGTTCTACGCGACGCCGCCTGCCAACAGCACGCTGACGCCCGCCTCGATGCGGGTGAGGCGGCAGACGCCCTATGGCAGTTCGATGGTCGCACCGCGCCCGTTCGACGGCGCGACGGTCTTTGTGCAGGCATCGGGCAAGGCGCTCAGGGAATACATCTTCAGCGACGCGCAGAACGGCTACGAGAGCACCAACCTCAACGTGATTGCCGGTCACCTGCTCGACGCGCCGCATGACCTTGCCGTGCTCTACGGCAGCACCACGCGCTCGGAGCAATATGCGCTCCTGGTCAACAGCGACGGGCGTATTCGCCTGTTCCACTCGGCGCGCGCGGAAAGCCTCGCGGGCTGGACCAGCTGGGAGACAGGCGGGGCAGGCTCGCCCAGCTTCGATGCGGTCTGCGTGATCGGCGATGAAATCTTCGTATCGGTCCTGAGATATGACGAATACTGCCTTGAGAAGATATCGAACGACCTCCTGCACACGCTCGACGGCGCGGTCAGCTACGAGGCGGTGTCACCGATCAGCACATGGCTGGTGGGCCCGATCTTCTATGGCCGCACCGTCTCTGTGAACTCGGGCAATTACCACCTTGGCACGTTCACGGTCAGCGACGAAGGCGTGCTGGAACTGCCGAGCGCGGTCACCGAAATCACGGTCGGCTATGGCTACGACTTCGTGGTGCGCACGCTGCCTGTCCATGTCGAGCTGCGCAACGGGGCCTATACGGGCCTGCCCAAGCGCATCAACCGGGTGATCGCGGGGCTCGACACGACGCTCGCCATGTCCATTTCCGGCAACCGGCTGATCCTGCAACAGGTCAATGATGATTTCAGCGCGCCGCCCGTGCCGTTTACCGGGACCAAGGAGTTCTACCTGCTTGGCTTCCAGCGCAACGCCTATGTCGAGGTCGCCCAGAACGAACCCTTGGCCTGCACGCTCCTTGGCCTGCTCATGGAGGTGAACATCTGATGTGCATTTCGGCAACCGTCCTTGCCGCTGCCTCGCTCGCCACCGCAGCGGTCGGCACGGCAATCCAGATCGACGCAACCAACGCGCAGACCGACGCGCAGAACGCGATGGCCCGGCTGCAACAGCAGCAGATGGAGAGCCAGGCGCAGGCGCAGCGGTTGCAGGCGCTGGAAGCCGAGGCTGCGCGCCTCGAGGACTTCCGCCGCCAGCGCGCCGCCAACCTTGCCGCGCTCGCCAGCATGGGCCTGTCGGAGAATCGCAGTTTCTTGGACGGTATCGAGCCTTCGAACGAGCGCGCCTTGCAGTTCGACCTGCGCAATTTGAGGCTGGGCATGCTCGGGCAGGAAAGCCGTCTCGCCGACGAGATCCGCGTCAACCGCGCGGGTGTCTCGATGAACAACGCCAACCGCTCGGCGTCTAATTTCGGGTCGATGATCTCGCTCGCTGGCAGCGCCATCGGCGCGGCGCAGTTCAACAGCATGTACGGCACACCGGGCGGTGGCAGGACCGGCACGACCATGAACAGCGGCAATGGCCGGGGCGCCTTTGACAGCATGGGCACCATCGCACGCGCTCCCATCAGGGGGTACAATGGCGGCTTCGGCGGGGGTAACAGGTAATGGCGATTGAACCTTTCCGCCAGCGCATTAGCGTTCCTGACGGCGGCGGCATCAGCTCGGGCAATATCGGCCAGCTGCAAAGCGTCGGGCCGCAGATCACCCGCCTGGGCCAGGAAATCTTGCAAGCCGGCGAGCCGATCGTCAAACAGCAGGCGCTCGAGGCTGCCAAGCGGGCAGCAGGCGAAGCCCTGCTCGAGCGCAACGAGAAGGGCGACCTGATCCTGCCGCAGGCCGCAGATGGCGGCATGGTCTATCGTGCGGCGTTCGACCAGCTGATGCAAGAGCGTTATCTCAACCAGGTCAATCTGGACTGGCAGGGCTGGCTTAACGGCGAAATCAACGAGCGGCGCAGCGGGGTAAAGCCGTTTGATCCGGCCGAGTTCGAAACCGAGGTACAGGCGCGCATGGACGGCGTGCTGCAAGGGGTCGATCCGGCGATCAGGAACGATGTCGAGCAGCTGGTCGCGCGCGAGGCGTTGGAACGTACCCGGTCGTTTCGCGACGAATGGGGCCGCAACCAGCGGGCACAGGCAATCAGCGGCACTCAGGACCAGATGAAGTTCTTGTTCGATGCTCTTGCCGCGGCAAAGGAAGAAGGGCTCACGCCTGAAGAAGCCGATGCCAAGTATGGCAAGCCGCTGACTGACCTTACCGCAAGGGCGGAACAGCTTGGCTATATCGGCCCGGCAGAAGCTGATGCGGTGTTCATGAAAAAGGATCGCGTCACCAGCGGCATGGTCAAATATGCAGGCGACATGCGCGCCATCGTGCCGCTGGTCAGCAGGATCGCCGGCATGACCGCCGAAGAGCTGCGGACGCTCGAATACTGGACGCGCGGCATCAAGGTCGATGGCAAGCTCACCGGGCTTGTCAGCTACGGGCAGGCCGACGAGCGCGTGACGCCCGAACTCCTGAAGACAGCCTTCGGCGAGCTCTTTCCCGGTGTCACTGCCAGCAGTTTCGAGCGGTCCCTCGACGATCCCTTGAGCAAGGCCAATCCCGGTTCTTATCACAGCACCGCCAATGGCGGTCGCGCGGTCGATGTGCCGCCGATCAAGGGCATGACTTTCGCGCAATATGTCGCCAAGTGGAAGGCCGCGGGGTTCGAGGTGGTCGAGTCCAAGGAAGAAGTCGGAGCCAATCGTTCGCCGTGGGCAACGGGCGATCACTGGCACATTGCCTTTGCCAACACTCGCAAGGTCGATGACCTGCGGCAGGAACCGGGGCTGTCAGACCTGACCTTCGAGCAAATCAACCGGCTTGAT
>JACCDP011494027.1_pt1 | contig 36058 bp, 30 predicted proteins | sample 7445841 | NCBI WGS metagenome assembly JACCDP01 (sample SAMN15323441, study PRJNA562643) | freshwater metagenome | isolation source: river surface water | place: USA:Blue River Watershed | collected 2017-08-17 | reverse complement strand
GGGAGGGCATCCCCAAAGTAACGCTACAGGAGTTGAAGCCTCTACTCTACTTGGTGCAAACCTGGTTGAGCAAGTTTTGACGATGAATGTAGAATCCCCGTGTCTTTAGACCGGGGAGTGTCAATTTTATTGATTGTGTTTATAAATCATAAATTGATCGCAGAAGTCGGGCATCTTTGTACCCTATCCTCTATATTGACAAATGTTTACGTTACTGGATGGATAACAAAGGTGTTGGACGATATGATCTCAAGTTTCCCTAAATTCAAAAAGAATTGTCGTTCCGTTGAATATAAAACAAGCGGTTGGAAATTATCACCAAACAAAAAAAGCAATTACTTTTTTTGACAAAAAAGGTAAAGGTAAGCGACTAGAACTCATGTTTGTCACCATTGTGGATTTGTGTAAGATAGAGATATTAACGCCAGTGTTAACATCCTAGCATTAGGATTAAGTACCGTAGGGCATAGGGGAACTTACGCTACAGGAGATTTGCCCTCTTGGGCGATTGGTGCAAACCTGTCGTCTAACGGCGAGTCGGTGAATGTAGAATCCCCCGGTCTAAAGACGCGGGGAGTGTCAAAATTGTGTGTGCTATTATTTGTTCTTAATGCAATAGACAAATTGCAGTTAGGATTTGCCCAAGAAATCTATACAAAAACTCTAAATGGAAGTAACTAAGCTGTGATGAATGCTGTATTACCTCGTTTTTTAAAGTCAGCCTACCGTAAAGAACCTATCATCAGTGCCTTGGTAACAATTGGTGTTGTAGATGCTTTAATTGGTGGTTTGGATGATAGTTGGTCTCTTTTTGCCTTTGGTTTAGGGACAGGAGGAATAGCCCTCGTTTTAAAATTATGGCGGATGTATCAAACTCCACCGATACCAGAAGAACCTGTAGCCCAATATTATTTACCACCTCAGCCTTCTAGTGATCCCTTACCGGTCATTAAGGTTGCCAAGAAAAAACCACGTCAGTAGTTATTAACAATAAATTTGTTAAAATTTTTACTAAAATTCAGGCAGGTGAGGAACAGTGATCAAAGGCGCGGAGAAATGATATTTTGAGAGGTTTTTTGCGTAAGTCCTGATCTTTTTACCTCACCTGAATTGTTACATTTACTTTGATTTGGGTTCAAATTTGAGATATGTTCCACCTAGTCCTTCTATAATGATTCTGGTATTAGCGGTCATCATTTTTTGATAGGTTTCTCCATCGCTTCCTGGTTTACCTAAACCATCAATATATAATGGGCGCTCAAAAACTTTCACTTTAGCTTGCGTGGCAATGGCAGTGAGTACGTTAGAGCGAGTGGTAGTATCAGCAAAAATAGTTGGTACTTTAGCTTTTTGAATATCTTTAGCTAAGTTTTTAACTTTTGTATTTGTCAATTTTCCGGCACTTTTCACATTAGCTAAATTACCTTGATAGGGAATATTATAAGCTTGAACATAATAAATCATAGCGTTATGGGCTGTAATTAGTTTACGATTTTTATTAGGAATACTGGCTAATCTGACTTGAATCCACTTATTCATTTGATTTATTTCTTGGGTGATTTTTTTTGTATTTCTATTATATAAATTTTTGTTTTTGGGAAATGTTTTAATTAATTTACTATTAATTAGTTTCACCATTTTAATGGTATTAATAGCATTATGCCAAACATGAGGCTCAATAATTTGTTGATTATTTTTGATGATTTTGATAGTATTGGTGACAGCAGTTTGAGCAACCGCAAGTTTTGGTGGGGATTTTTTCAGAGATTTAATAATTTTGTTTAAACCTGGCTCAAAGTTATAACCATGATATAAAACTAAATCAGCATTTTCAATAGTTTGAGTATCTTCTGGTATGGATTTATAATTTAATGGATTTATGCCCGGAGGTATTAAACAGGTTAGGTGAATTGTATCTTGAGCAATTTGTTTTGTTAAATCACATAAAATGCTATTTGTTGCAACTACTGAGGGTAGATTCTTATTAATATTATTTGGGACTATTTGGGGATTATTGCTACTATTGATGTTGGCAGAACTACAACTAAATATGCCGAATGTTAGACCAAGGATAGTAGTTTTTAATAAATGTTGCATATCACAAAATTGAGGACTCAGGAGTGAAAGTCTAAATTAAGAAAGACACAGGGTTGCTGTGTCTCTCCAATATTGATGGTTCTATAGCGTTTTTCAATTAAGTGAGGTACAAGAACCCCAACCCCTCCCCGCAAGCGCCATGTACAGTCTAATCAAGTTGCCTAATAGGGTTTTCATGCCTCCTAACCCCCAATTCTAGGGGAATCAGAATTTCAAAGTCCCCCAAGTTTTGGGGATTTTAGGGGGCTAAATAATCACAAAACGAAGACAGATAGAACTTGTGTGTACACCGTAGGCAAGGGAGGAGAGGTTCATAATATACTCGATATGATAGGGAAACGCTATAGTTGATTAAGTGTTAACTAAAGGTAATTTACCTTGTAACATTTGGAAATTAGCTTGCACACAATTAGTACAACTGCAACCAGTTGATTCGATAATTAAATGTGTGATGTTATTTACTTGTGGTGTAATTAGATCAAGATTTGCGGATGTGGATTTCACCACTATCATTTGTGCATCGGGTGTAGTTTGCAGTCGGGAAGCGTGGGTGGGGTTGACTATTAATAGCACAGAGGCTAAAAACAGGGGCAAAGCAAGCAAAATGCGTTTGATTATTTTCATGATTCTATAAACACTGCTGCTGATACAGCATAACTAATTATTAATCCGTAGTCAGTAGTTAGGTGTCAACTGTTAGAGGATTTTTCTCCCGGTTAATATTTCTCGCACTTCTAACATGGCGGAATAGGTGGGGAGAATGTGTAAGGTTTCATGGATTGGTGTATGCTCTAAGGCAGTGGCGATCGCTTGCTGTAAATCTGGTTCTACAATTAGGTTAATATGACTTTCTACAGATGATTGACTATAGCGCAGACGTAAAGCCATATCATACACGCGATCGCCACTAACAACCAAAGTTCCTCCCCGTTCTACTAACTTTTCTGTATCCACATCCCAAATCCAGGATACATCTGTACCATCTGGAGTTCTATCATTCAATACTAATAAAGTGGTTTTATCGCTGCTTTGAGTGACGACGCGAATAGTTTCATTTGTGCCGACAGGATTTTTTGATAATAAAATTCTCACTCTTTTACCATCAATTACTAAATCTTCAGCCCGACCAAAAGCAGCTTGGAAATGATTAATTGTATCCTGAATACTAACTGCATCAACTCCTAATTCTTGGGCGGCTGTAACGGCGGCTAAAGTATTATATTTGTTGTATAATCCTACGAGAATTTGTGGCCATTCTCGGCTAAATAATGTGGGTTTACTTTTACTAAAACCACAACTAGGACAAGTAAAATCTCCCAAATGAGATAAATAAACTCCTTGATAATCTAAAGCATGGCCACATCGCGGACAATAAATAGAATCAACTGCATGGGGAATAGATTCTAAATAATTTTCTGGTTCATTTAAGCCAAAGAATAAAACTCTTTGGGGTAACTGTTGTCCTAAATATGATAAAGTCGGATCATCGGCATTGGGAATAACTACCGTTGTTTCTGGTAAAGTAGAAATTACCTTTGTCCACCGTTTACTAATAGTATCTACTTCCCCATATCTATCTAATTGATCACGGAAGAGATTTAAACAAAGAATAATTCGAGGTTTGAGGGGTTTTAAAACTTTAGGAACTATATTTTCATCAACTTCTAAAATTGCATAATCTATATTCAGTTTTCCCAGAAGATTGGCATTATCTATTAAAGCAGTTGCTAAACCATTTTCTAAATTTGCTCCGGTGGAATTATGGGCGATGCGAAAACCTTTTTTTGTCAAAATGCTACATAATAGTAATGCTGTCGTTGTTTTCCCATTGGTGCCGGCAATCAGAATTACTCCATTTTTGACTTGCTGACTTAATAATTCTAAAATACGGGGTTCTATCCGTCGTGCAATAGAACCTGGTAGAACACTAGCAGCACCAAGACGCAGTGACCTGACGAAAAAAGTGACACTTTTTGCTATTGATACCGCAAAACCTAAGCGTAATCTATCTATACCTCTTATTTTCTGATCCACAGTCATGATTTATGAATAACCTGATAATTGTAAACAGAATTTGAACCTACAAGTTTCACTAATTAGTGAAGATAGCATCAAAAGGACAAATCCAGTAGAGATGTTCCATAGAATGTATCTAGAACCAGCAATTTTCCCGAAAATAGTATGTGTTGTTGAGATGTAGTCCCACTCAGGGTTATCTTTAAAAATAGTGCGTGCGTGTGATTATTATCCAACCCAGTTAATATTAGTTCAGCACAAACTTAGGAAAAATAGTAGTAAAGACAAGGTTTCTGTTGATGAATAGCATAAGGTGGCTTTTTTTACAAACTCAAATAATTACTAATTGGAGACGATTAGTATCTCAATGCCTATTGCTGCTTGTTTGCCTATTCTTCATTACTATGCAGCCAGCTTTGGCAGGTATTAAAGATGACCGCTATGATGGCAATATTTTTGTAGTTTATGCTGGTAATGGCTCTCTAGTTCCTTCCAAAGAAACATTAGCTCAGACTTTAGCAAAACATAAACCAGCTATAGTGACATTTTACGTCGAGGATAGTAGTGATTGCAAACAATATGCGCCGGTTGTTTCCCAGATGCAAGCTTTTTACGGACAGGTAGTGGAAATTATTCCCATTAGCGTGGATACTATTTTACCGGATCAGACCTATTCACCCACAGAACCAGGATACTATTACTCAGGGGGTGTACCCCAAGTGGTAATTTTTGACCAGTTGGGTAAGGTGGTCTTGAATGAAAAAGGTCAAGTACCTTTTGAGGAAATAGACGACAAGTTAAGAGTAATATTTGACTTATTACCCCGTACTGAGTCAGTGGAATTAAGACGACGTTCTCCGAAGGAATTTAGTAGTCAGTTAGAAGATCAATAATAGTAGGGGCGGGGTATCCCCGTCCCGGATATTCTCTCAATTTTGAGATATTGATGATATTTTTTTTAGGGTTGTGGGTAGTCTAATGACTAGGAGGAAGGCTGTACCTTTGATCATAGCTATTTTTGATACATGACTAATTCTAATGATTACTTCATTCAGCGCGGTAAGCAAATTGAACGCAAGAAAAGAATTGTTACATATATTTCCGTTGCGTCTTTCGGCGGTTCAATATTGTTTGGGGGGATAAATTTTGTGCAACAAGGTTTACAAAAACCACAGCAACCCGTTGTAGTTCAATCTACTGAAAGTCAATTGCAAACACAGGTTAAGGGTTATGAGTTGGTTTTACAGCGTGAACCTAATAATCAGATAGCTTTAGAGAAGTTATCTATTATTCGGTTAAATTCGGGGGATAATCAAGGAGCGATCGCATTACTGGAAAAATTGTCACAACAACATCCAGATCGGCAAGATTATAAAATTTTATTGACGAATGTGCAAACAAAAACAAGACAGAATAATCACCCTTAGAGTTAACTGAATTTTGTTCACAATATAGCTTAGATAGATATAATGCTATACTCTATCATAACGGAAACAAAGCTATTCTTCCAAAATGGGAAATTATGGATACTCTTAAACTTGATCTTTCCACACAGTTACCGGATCATACTCAATTACCCTGTGAAGATGGAACAATAGTGAAGAATTTTCAAGAGCATCCCCAAAGTATTTTATTAACTGAATCTATTTGGTTAAAATTACAAGATATTCACCCAGATAAACAATTTTGTATAGGACAAGATAGCGGTATTTATTGGCGAATTACAGACCCACCAGAGAAGGGAGCAGAAGCACCAGATTGGTTTTATGTTCCTGATGTGCCACCAACTTTAAATGGTCAAATGCGCCGTTCTTACGTATTATGGCAAGAATTGGTAGCACCTTTAATTGTCATTGAATTTGTATCAGGAAACGGTAAAGAAGAAAGAGACGAAACTCCCTATCAGGGAAAATTTTGGGTCTATGAAAAAGCAATTAGAGTACCTTTTTATGGCATTTATGAAGAAAGGAAATCATCTTTGGAATTATATCATTTAGTTGAGGGAGAATATTATTTAATGTCACCTAATGAAAGAGGTCATTATGTAATTGCAAAAATGGGTGTTGAATTAGGTATTTGGCAAGGAATATATAAAAATGTAGATTTACCGTGGTTACGGTGGTGGGACTTAGACGGTAATTTATTATTAACAGGACAAGAATTAGCTGAACAGGAAAAACAACGGGCTGAACAGGAAAAACAACGGGCTGATAAATTGGCGGCAAAATTGCGAGATTTAGGAGTGGAAGTTGATGATTAATTACGACGAATCTATGAATCACCCAATTAACAACTCTAGTTTAAATCAATTAATTCCCCCTGAAATCAAAAATGATGAATTTTATGCCGCAATTCAAAAACTAGCCAGAGAGGAAAACATTACCACAGTTTTAGAAATTGGTTCATCTTCCGGTGCAGGAAGTACAGAAGCTTTTGTCACTGGTTTGCGAGACAACCCCAACCACCCAACATTATATTGTATGGAGGTTTCACAAACGAGATTTACCCAACTGCAAAAAACCTACAGTAATGATGATTTTGTTAAATGTTATAATGTATCATCTGTTTCTCTAGAAAGCTTTCCCGATGCACAAGAAATTATTGATTTCTATAATAGTACAGAAACAAACTTAAATTTATATCCCTTAGATGTAGTTCTGAGTTGGTTACAGCAAGACATCGAATATGTAAAAAATTCATGTGTAGCTGATGATGGTATTAAAATCATTAAACAAGAAAATAATATTGATATTTTTGATTTAGTGCTAATTGATGGTTCTGAATTTACAGGTAATGTTGAATTAGCGGATATCTATGGTGCAAAAATTATCTGTTTAGATGATATTGTCACATTTAAAAATTATTATAATCATCAAAAATTACTCAAAGATCCTAACTATATATTAATTACCGAAAATACCACAGTTCGTAACGGTTACTCCATATTTAAAAAAATAGATAATTCAGAATTACCAATTAATTTTTTCACCATTGTTTTAAACGGGCAACCTTTTATTAAATATCATACTGATATCTTTAAACAACTACCTTGTAAATGGCATTGGCATATTATCGAAGGTGTCGCTGATTTAAAACATGATACCAGTTGGAGTTTACAACTAGGAGGGAAAATTACCGATAAACTCCATAAAAACGGTCGTAGTTACGACGGAACAACAGAATATTTAGATGAAATAGCAAAACTCTATCCAGATAATATCACCATTTACCGACAACCTGAAGGCGTGTTTTGGGATGGTAAAAAAGCAATGGTAAATGCACCACTTGTTAACATTCATGAAGAATGTTTATTGTGGCAAATAGATGTAGATGAACTGTGGACATTAGACCAGATTTGTACTACTAGAAAACTATTCATTTCCCACCCAGAAAAAACTGCTGCATTTTATTGGTGTTGGTACTTTGTGGGTGAAAAATTAATAATTAGCACTCGCAACTGCTATGCACAAAATCCCCAACAAGACTGGTTAAGAACTTGGAGATTTAAACCTGGTGCATTTTGGGCAGCACATGAACCTCCCATATTATTAGAAACTCTTGCAGATGGTAGTTATCAAAATATAGGAACAGCTAACCCTTTCTTACATCAAGATACAGAAAAACAAAATTTAATTTTTCAACATTTTGCTTATGTAACCCCAGAACAACTAGAATTTAAAGAAGAATATTATGGTTATAATAATGCTGTTGCTCAATGGCAAAATTTACAAACAAATACTAAATTTCCTACTTTTTTAAGAGATTATTTTGCTTGGGTAGGAGATGAAACCAGAGTAGATATTGCCGAATCTTGTGGTGTTATCCCCATTGCCCAAAAAGAAAATCATAGTCAGATTTGGCAATTTTTACGGCCAGAAGAACTAGAAAAACAAAGAGCGAATATTCAAAAACCTAAACCAATTATTTTACTAGATGGTGTATTTTTCCAACTGCACAAAAACGGAGTTGCAAGGGTTTGGCAGTCTTTATTAGAAACATGGGCTAATACTGGCTTATCTAAACATATCATAGTGCTTGATCGTGATGGAACTGCGCCTAAAATTTCCGGTATTAAATACAAGCATATCCCTAGTTTTGATTATAATCATTTAGATGCTGACCAAGAAATGTTACAGCAGGTATGTGATAATATAGGAGCGGAATTATTTATTTCTTCCTATTACACAATTCCTCTGACCACACCTTCTATATTTATGGCTTATGATATGATTCCCGAAGTATTGGGAGCAGATTTAAGTCATCCTAGCTTAAAAGCTAAACATCAGGCGATAGAACACGCATTTAAATATATATCTATTTCTGAAAATACAGCCCGTGATTTACACAAATTATATCCACAAATCCCGTTAAATGATATTACTATTGCTTATTGTGGCGTAGGTAGTAATTTTCAACCAGCAAAGATAGAAGAAATTAATAGTTTTAAAATCAAATATGGCATTAATAAACCCTATTTTCTCTTAGTCGTCAGTGCTGGAGGTGGTTATAAAAATGGTATTTTATTCTTTAAAGCCTTTGCCCAATTAGCGACTAAACAAGGATTTGATCTGATTTGTACTGGCGTTGGTGGTGTATTAGATGATGAATATCGATCCCACACATCAGGTGTAAATGTGCAAATGTTACAATTAAGTGATGCAGAGTTAATCATAGCTTATTCTGGCGCTATAGCCTTAGTTTATCCTTCAAAATATGAAGGTTTTGGTATGCCCATAGCAGAAGCTTTAGCTTGTGGTTGTCCTGTAATTACTTGTCCTAATGCCTCCATTCCTGAAGTTGCCGGAAATGCCGCAATTTATGTTAAGGATGATGATGTAGATGGGTTAGCAAATGCTCTCTGTGAAGTGCAAAAACCGAGTTTACGGAAGGCATTAATTAGCGCGGGTTTAGAACAGTCGAAAAAGTTTTCTTGGACAAAAATGGCAGCAATTATTAGTGATACTGTCATTAATGCCACTTTAGATTTGAATTTCCGGGAAATTAATTATATTATCTTTCCAAATTGGTTACAATCAGAAGAATCTTTAGGGGTAGAATTGCAAGAACTCATAAAAACTTTAGCAACTCATCCTGATAGTGACAAAATTAATTTATTGATTTATATAGGTGATATAGAACCTGAAGAAGCAGCAATGTTTTTATCTAGTATTGCCATGAATCTATTAATGGAAGATGACTTAGATATTAGTGAAGGTTTAGCTATTTCCCCTGTGGGTAATTTATCTCCTATTCAGTGGCAAGTTTTGTTAAATAATCTTGCTGGAAGAATTATTTTAGAACAAGAAAATAAAGATATTTTAGAATTAACAGGAGTAGCAGATATACCAATATTAAATTTATAAAGTTTGTAGTAAGCACTTAAGTGCTTACCAACTAACAATAAGGATCGCAAATAATTTATGTCAAGTCTTTCTGTCTGTATGATTGTCCAAAATGCCGAAAAAACTTTAGCTATTGCCTTAGAATCACTCAGTTACGTTTATGATGAATTAATTATAGTTGATGGTGGTAGTACAGATTCAACCTGTGATATTGCTTTGAGTTATGGAGCAAAAATTATTCATTCTCCCTGGCCTGATAATTACGCTCAACAAAGAAATGTATATTTAGCTCATGTAAAAACTGACTGGTTTTTTACAATTGATGCTGATGAATTTATTGATATCAAAACTTTAGAATTTTTAAGCTTTTTTAAACAAAGTCCAACTTGGGCAACCACGGATAGTTATATGATTTTGAGAAAATGGATTAGTCCATTTAGTAATAAACATTATATTATTAACGAACCTTATCTACATGATAAACAATCAAAATTATTAAAATATAATCCTCATCTTCAATATCAAGGATTAATTCATGAAGGATTTTTTGGACTGCAAAACGAACCAGTAGAAATATCGGGAATTAGTATTTATCATTTAGATTTATTGTTGTATGGTGAAGAAGAAAGAAGAGAAAAAGTTGCTAGATATGAACAAACATCTTTAAAGTGTGGTCATTTTCCAGAGTTTATTCTTCAAGCACATTCGCTTTATTTACCCAATTCAGCAAATTTACAGTTAGCCCAATTGCATGATGAAGAACTCTTACCTTCAGTTAGAAAGATGTTAGCAGAATTGTCATCTCAAAATATCAACTTTGATAAGTTAAATCTGCAAGAAATCAATTATATTATTTTCCCTGATTGGTTACAAGAAGAGGAGACTATTGGATTAGAGTTGCAGAAATTAATTAAAGCTTTAACAACTCATCCTGATAGTAATAACATTGCTTTACTGATTTATATAGGTAATGTTGAGCTTGAATCTGTGGAAATGTTTATATCTGGTATTGCTCTGAATTTGTTAATGGAGGAAGATATAGATATTAGTCAGAGTTTACAGATTTCTCTAGTCGGTGAATTGTCTACTAGGGAGTGGGAGAGTTTTTTACCATTTATTACAGGGAGGATTGTTTTATCGGAAGAAGATGAAGAAATGTTAAGGAAAGTAGTAATTCGAGATTTAAATTTAGCAAATTAAACCTAACAATAGGATTAATCAACTTTCTGAATTAGCTTACTTGATCGACTTTGACTGTCTATGAAGATGTAACTTGCGTGAGAGTATTAGAAGAGTTTTATAAAAGTGTTGTTGATGGTAGAATTGTGTATTAGGCACTTTAGCACTATGATTAGAAAATTATTAACAAACTACTGATTTAAATTTATGAATTCTACTTCTACCCCTGGCCAGTCTTATTTACAATATATTCATAAAGTTCTGCCCTCAGTTAGTGCTAATACTTTAGAACGAATTAATATTATTTTGGCAAATACATCTTGGGATGATCCTCAATCATCTGCTGATTGGAATAATATTGCAATAGTAGCAATGACTGAAGCAGAAGAATGTGATGATAATTTAGTTATGCGCTCAATTTATTTGGAAATGGCTATAGAAGCTTTAAATAATGGCTTAGAAATAGATAATAATCCCATTTGTGCGACTCACCTGGCTGTTATTTATAGCATGATTGGAGAAGTTAAATCTGTATCAAATATAGTCGGAAAAACATTTATTTATACTCTTCAGTCAGCTTATACTCTTCTTGAAGAAGATAATTATAATTATTTATTTTTTATATTTTTACAAAACAAAAATAATTGTACTCATGATCAGAAAATTATTGAGCATATTCTAACTGGGTACAATTTTTATAAAATAGCTATTTTCTTACTGAGTCAAGTATTATTGCAGACACAACCTTTCTTTTTTAATTCTGAAAATATTCGGTTTTTATATTTAGCAGCCCAACTTCAGCCTAATTTAGTCAATCTTGGGTTAAAACTAGGTATATCCAATTTAATGATTGGTCATATACATGAAGGAATGTTATTTTTACATCAAACCAGAAATTTACTTCCAACTTCTGCGCCAATTTTACAATCTTTATACTTAGCTTACAGAGATTTAAACCAAATAGAATTAGCAAATTCTTGGCAAGAAACAGCGAGAAAAATTGCTCAAGTGAATCCCTCATCTTTAGAATGGCAATGGACGCAACTCCCTGATAATAGTCCGTTTACTTATTTACCATTTGCAGATGATTTAATCATAGCCGTTGAGCCAAGTTTTCATAGTATTGTCACAAGTGCATTAATTACCGAAGAAGATTGGTTTGAGAAAGAAATGGAGTTTTGGCGCAATAATCTTAAACCAGGAATGACGGTTATTGACGTTGGTGCTAATGCGGGTGTTTATACCTTTAGTGCTGCAATAAAAGTTCGTAATAAAGGTAGAGTTTTTGCTGTTGAACCCTTTTCTGGTTGTGTGCGTTGTTTGCAAGAAACCTGTAGAATTAATCAATTATCTTGGGTAAAAGTTTGTCGTGGTGCAGCTAGTGATAGTAATGGCACTATTAAATTAGTATTAAATATTTCTAATGAACTAAATCAAGTAATTAAAAATGATCCAGTAGATATATCCTCTGACTCTTTTGAAGAAGTTCCTTGTTTTACGTTAGATAGTCTCATAGAAAAAGAAAATATTGAAAACGTAGACTTTTTGAAACTAGATGCAGAAGGACACGAAATGTCTGTTCTAGCTGGTAGTCAGCAGTTAATTAATCGCTTTGCTCCAGTTATCCTATATGAAAATATAGTAGGTAGCGAAGGTATTAATGTTGAGGTTTCAGAGTATTTAAAAAATATTGGTTATCGGCTATTTTATTATCAGCCATATACACGAAAACTCATAGCAGCCGATTCTGATCCAAGATATCAATATCAGCTAAATCTTATTGCTGTACCACCAAATAAAATATCTATGTTTAATATCTAAAACTCTGTTTGTAGTTAGGACTTTAGTCCTGCTATAAATATAATTAGCAGCACTAAAGTGCTGACTACAAGCCTAAATTTGAGCCTGTTTAAAAAAAGTATGTACGAATATCGTAAACTGACAACAGAACAAAAAGCTGAATTAGTAAAATATCGCTTAAATCAGGGTTATCCAGCACACTCACCACCTCATATAATTAGAGATAGAGAATTTTATTTATTAACAGCCACTTGTTATGAACATCATAATTATATGCTCTTAGAGTCTCGTCGTCATCAGCTACTACAAATGATCTATGATAGGTTTAAAAATGGACCGAATGAAGATGGTAGCGCTGAAGAAATAACTACAAACATCAATATTTTTGGTTGGGTAATTTTACCTAATCATTATCATTTCCTGGTGCAAGTAAAAGATTTTGATATTTTGAGTAATATCTTCAAGAGAGTGCATGGTAAGCTTTCACGTGAATGGAATATTAAAGACAATTTAACTAAGCGAAAAATCTGGTATCGTTGGAGTGATCGCGCTATTCGTTCGGAACGACATTACTATACAACTCTCAACTATATTCATTACAATCCAGTAAAACATAATTGGGTTAAGTCTCCTTATGACTGGGTTGATAGTAGCGTTCACTGGTATTTACAAATTTATGGTAAACAGTGGTTACGTGATGCTTGGGTTCAATATCCTGTCAAAGATTACGGTAAAGATTGGGATGATATTTAATGTTTGTAGTGAGGACTTTAGTCCTCATCATCAACGCAAGGTCCACATTTCCTGATACGCTTTTTCCATTTCACGGGTAAATTGTTTACCATTCCAAAGGGGAGATGTTTGTCTTGAATCTTTGAGTTTCCACGCTACTTGTTGTCGTAAATCAGCATCTTTACCCAAACGCACACCCCACTCTAAATATTCTTCATCACTCCAAGCAATTCCTTCTGTTACACCCACATTCATCATCATAGTGTAGCTGTTTCTAGCTGCAAATTGTTCTCCTACCTTGGTAACTAAGGGTATACCCATCCATAGCGTTTCTAAGGTTGTGGTTGCTCCGTTATAAGGATAGGTATCTAAAACAACATCAGCGATCGCTAAATTAGCTCGATGAATATGTTCTGATGTAACTAGGGGTAAAAATCTCAGTCTGGAACAGTCTACTCCTTCTTCATCAGCTAACTGCATAAAAAATTCTTGCATAGCTTCCGAGTCTCCAAAACCCTTGAGTAAAAAATAACTATTAGGAACTTCCTTAATAATTTTCATTTGTAGTCTTGCTGTCTCAGGATGACGTTTATATCCTCGTTGAGAACTCAGATAAACTACAGCATCACCAGGAATATCTAGGGTATAACGTCTAATATTTGGTACTCCCACCTCAAACCCATCAACTGCAATATAAGTGTGTGGTAGTCTCCAGATTTTTTCCGTATAGTAATCTTGTGCCGATTCTGGTAAAACATAAGGATCAGCTATAAAATAATCTACTGTGGGGATTCCTGAAGCATCCCAACCTAACCAAGTAACTTGTAGTGGTGCAGGTTTAAAAGACATAATTTCACAAGAAATATCTAAAGTAATACTATCAAGATCAATTAAAATATCAATTTCATCGTTGTATATTTGTTCTGCAATATCACTACTGGCAATCCCACCTTTATATACTTGTGTAGAATTATTAATATACCATTTCTTGAGCGGATCATTTGTATCTTGATAATTAACAAAATAAGTGTGAATATCAAACTGTTCACGGTTATGATACTTAAATAACCAATATGCTAACCACCCTACAGAATGACTACCAAAACAATGAGATAGATAACCAATTTTCTTTAATTTATTTTTTTCTCTATTTGAGAATTGTTGATAACGCTGAATTTGTTGACTAGCATAGTTTTCTATATTGATTTGACATAATTTAGCTAAATTATTTTGATTAGTTCTATTTTTTTGCAAGTTATCTACTAGATAAAAAGCAAAAGAATTTACACTATATATTCCCAGAACTTGATCTGCTAATAAATCTGTTGGTTGTTCCGAGATAAAAGATAACATCAAAGTCTCATGTTCCTGCCAAACTGCTATCACCTCTTGCCAATATGTGGGAGCATTTAATAAAGCTTTTACCAGAAATTTATTTGATAAAAGTTTATCTGTTAAACTCTTAGCATAAGCACAACATAATCTAGCGATTTCTATAGCTTTAGAGTAATCTAAAATAGCTAAATAAAATTCAACCAGATATGATAAAACCTCGATATTTTCAGGATCATGACTTAAACATAGTTCAAGAAATGATATTGCTAATTTGGGTTGTCTGAATAAATAATTAATTCTAATAGCTGCTGGAGCGACAATATTATAAAATAATTGAAAATTAGAGATCCGGCTTAAACAAACTTCTGCAAATTCCAAGGCTGCAACAGGTACAGGATCATAATTAAGAATATTTTCTAGAGTATTTAATAACAACTGAATATTGAGATTTTCTGTTGTAGGTAATAATTCAATTATTCCTAAATCAGTTAATTCATCACCTGTTAAATTCTCTAATTTTATACCTAGTCTGATGATATGGAGAAGATTATTTAAATCTGATGGGATAATTTCTCGGATATGCTGACGAATCACAAAAGCAAGTTTGTAATTACTAAGTATTTCTTGACGTGCTGCTTCCTGTTGTAAAATTTCTATTAATTCAATAGTCCATTTTTCAACTTCCTTCGCCTCACCTTCATTCATCCCCATCATCCAAGTTAGCTGTGCTTCTGTTTCTTCCCCTTGCAATAACAATAATAATCCTAAATTCCAATAATGAGATTTTACTTCTGGTTCTGCTGTAATTGCTTGCTCATAACAGGTAGCAGCTTCAGCATAATTCCTCTGTAATAAATATTGTTGAGCTTGCGTTTCTAATGTGCTAGTCATATTTTAAAACCTATAATATTAATAATCCCGTTCGTAGTCAGCACTTCAGTGCTGATGATGAGGACTGAAGTCCTCACTACAAACTTAAATATCATCCCGTTCGTAGTCAGCACTTTAGTGCTGATGATAAGGACTGAAGTCCTCACTACAAACTTATTATTTTATCCGCGTAATTCCCACATTTGTTGATAAGCTTTCTCCATTTCCCTGGCAAATTGTTTACCATTCCATAGCGGTGCTGTTTGTCTGGACTGTCTCAGTTTCCATGCTACTTGTTGTCTTAATTTTTCATCTTTACCTAAACGCACACCCCACTCTATATACTCTTCATCATTCCAAGCTATACCTTCAGTAATCCCTGCATTCATCATCATAGTATAGCTATTTCTGGCTGCAAACTGTTCTCCTACTCTGGTAACTAATGGTATCCCCATCCATAAGGTTTCTAAAGTTGTGGTTGCACCGTTGTAGGGATAGGTATCTAAAACAATATCAGCTATAGCTAAATTAGCACGATGTACTGATTCAAAATTATCTTCTGGTAGAAATTTGAGTCTGTCTGGTGATACTCCTTCTTCTTCTGCTAGTTGAATTAACATTTTTCTAATTGCTTGTTCATCACCCAACCGTTTAACCAGAAAGTAACTATTAGGAACTTCTTTGATAATTTTTAAATGCAGTCTTGCTGTATCAGGATGGGATTTAAAACCCCTTTGTCCACAGAAATATACAACTGCATCACTAGGAATATTGAGGTGATCACGACGTAAGGTGGGTACACCAACCTCAAAACCATCTACAGCAATGTAAGTTTGAGGTAAACGCCAAATTTTTTCTTGATAGTAATCTTGAGCAGTGACCGGCAAAACGTAAGGATCGGCGATAAAATAATCAATATTAGGAAATCCTGAAGCATCTAAACCTAACCAAGTTACCTGTACGGGAGCAGGTTTAAGTGACATAGTGACACAGCTAACGTTAATAGTAATACTATCAAGATCAACTAAAATATCAATTCCATCTTCAACTACTTGTTCAGCAATATCTATACCACTACTTTCAAATTTATGTGATTTATTAAATTGATTCAAATACCATTGCTGTAATGAATCATTACGACGTTTAGCATTAATAAAATAACCATAAAGATCAAACTGTTCTCGATCATGATGCTGAATTAACCATCTTGCTAACCAACCAACAGAATGGATTTTTAAGCAATGGGATAGGTAGCCAATTTTGAATCTGGGTTTTCTAGTATTTACTTGTTTGTTCTGAATATGAAGTTGACGATATTTTTCGGATCTATGTCCAGCATGGACAAGAATATTAGCTTGACATATTTCTATAATTTGATTTTGAATTCTGCGATTTAAAACAGGATGATCTCGTAAATAAGGAAAGAAAAAGTTAGAACTAATTAAACGTTGAGTATTGCTTGAATCTAAGTTGAGGGGGTTTTCGGCAACCAGTGATAATAATAAATTATCTTGTTCTTGAAAAACGGTTAACGCTTCTTGCCAATGTCCACCAGAGGTTAGTAAACTACCTAAAAGTTGATAATTGGCATAAATTTTCTCTGGTAATGTCTTAGATAACGCCAAACATAGGCGAGCCGTTTTTATAGCTTTTTCATATTCCCGAATTTCTTCATAAAAAGCTGTTAAAAGACTAAGCAATTCTAAACATTCAGGATCAAGATGTAAGCATAATTCAATTATTTCAATGACTAACTTATATTCCCAAGAACCACGAGCAATGGAGTTAGATACAGGTATGACAAGATTAATTAAATCTCCAGGAGACTGAATATAAGGTAAACTAGCTTCTACAAGTTTCGGTAAATAACTGACTAGAGGTGGATCATAATTTAAAACGGCTGACAAAAAATTAATAAACAAGGAATAATTGAGGCTACTAAGAATAAGTTCTATTTGAGTGTTGAGTAGTTCAATAATTCCTAAGTTGTTTAAGTCTTCTTCACGAAGATTATTAAGTTTAATTGATAATAAAATAATCTTCAGTAAGTTATTAATATTAGTTGCATCAATCTCCTTGATATATTGGCGAATAGTCCAAGCTAAAGAATCTGCTTCTAACTCTTCTTGCCGTTGTGCTTCTGTTTCTAAAATTTCAAATAATTCTCTATTCCATACATCAACTTCTTCGGCTTCACCTTCTGACATTGCCAACATCCAAGCCATTTGTGCTTCCGTTTCTTGGCCTGCCAATAACAAAGTTAAACCATAATACCAATAATGGGATTTAGTAACAGGTTCAATAGCTATAGCTTGTTCGTAAAATTCACTAGCTTTGCTATATTTGCCATCACTTAAACATTGATGGGCTAACTGTCCGTAATTTTCAGGGAATGCTGTTGATTCAAACATAATGATTGTTGATGAATAACAAAAAGCAGGTAGTATTACAAAAATACTACCTACATATAACCAATATTTCTATATGATTAAGTATTGACTTTTCGCTTACTTACTAAGTGGCTCAAAAGGAGCTTTACAGGCAAATGTACCACCAGTAGTTTTGTTGCCTAGAGTATAATCAAAATCTCCAGCTGGTGTTGGCTTATCAGTAGTAGTTGCACTTTGGCAAATAATGGAAAGAGCAGCAGGTAAGTCACCACCCACTTGGTAAACGTTAGCTACAGCACCTTGATAGTGGAGTAGACCAGTTGCACCTGTGGCAATCAAACCAGCTCCACCTTTATTAGTTGTATCTATAGGATACATACCATAGGTATAGTTCACTGTTGCAGTTCTGATCCCAGTTCCTAACTTACCAATATCAGTAATTGCTGTTACCCAGTCTGAATTCTCAATAGCGTAGGCTTGTAACGATTTGTTAACTGTAGCTACGTTCTGTTTAGCTTCTGCTTGTTTACCTTTGTTAGCTTGGCTGAGGAAAGAAGGTAAAGCAATAGCTGACAAAATACCAATAATGATGATTACAACTAAGAGTTCAATCAGGGTGAAACCTTCGCCATCTTTCTTTTTGCCGAGGAGGTGTTGTAAGAATTTAGCTTTCAGTTCGTTTTTCATAAGAGTTTTCCCTGGGGTCGGTGTTGTTTGTTTATGCAAATAACTTACCCACTCTTGATTAATTTCATATCACGCCCAGAAAAAATTTTTCTTCTCCCACTATATATAAACTGAAACCCTTGTCTGTACTGATAAACTTATTGAGTTAGTGATTTCAGCCTGCTAGTAGTGAGGAGTTAATTTCTTAAAAACTAATGTAAATCTAATGAATAAGAATGTAGAGACAAGAATCCATATCCATAAAAACGTCTCTACACACAAGATTAACGTTCTAACATGATGTAATCAAAATTTTCTAGATTTAAAAGTATCTTTTTTACGGAGTTAACGGCTTCTGCTTCTTCTACAGGTTGCGATGTTACAGGATCTATCGGTCTAAACTGTTTCCATTTTGCTGCAATAGAGCTAATTGTCTGTGGATGCTCTAATAAAGGTAATAAGCACATAGACATTGAGCTATCGATAACAAGTAGTTGCTCAACTTGCGACAAATATTCACTAATCGGAAAAACTTTACTTTCTTGAATACAATTAATGAGGTCTTCCTTAAACTTCACAGTGTTTAACTGCGGATGTATGTGTACCTTTGCTCCTTGCCAGTCTGAGTCAGTCCATTCAGAATAGGGTAAGAATGATTGGGGACGTTCAGGATGTCCACACCAAAAATCAAGTAATCTATGCACAGGGTGGAAGAGTTCAAATAGTTGCAAACGCTCTTCTATGGAAATTTCTGGTAGGCTCATGCCTAAAAAGGCAGGTAAATTATCTGGTTCTTTGAATAATATCCTGAGATCCCACATCCGCCAGTTTACCATGCTAATAAACTCTAGATCAGCGGCTTTTACAAATGCAAACAAATCTGGAATAGTATAACCTTTATCTTCTTGAAAAAGATAATTCATTAAAACTAATTCTTTTCTGTTTTCTCCATCATAGCCCTGTTGCCAAGTTGCGGATTTGAGAGATACATTATCTTTTAAAGCTTTGAGAGTTTCCACAACAATATCTATTTCTAATTCTTCGGGATTTTCATCCATCAACCCCATCATTTTGAAAGCTTTTTGAGCGCAGAAAAGCCTAAATCGCTGGATATAACTGTGTAAATTACTGCGAATAATTCCATCAGGTTTTAATACCCCTTTCATTGCCCGTAAAGCTACAACAGGGTCTGGTAATATATATAAAACTTCATCACAGTTAATATAATCAAACTGTTGTTCCAGATTAGATAATTCTTCGATAGGTAAAACATGAAATTCTACATTATCAAATCCATGATACTCCAATCGTTTTCTTGCTAATGCAACTGATTCAGCAGAGATATCAACACCAACGATTTTTGCACCTGGATTGGCTTCTGCTAAAACTAAAGATTTGTAACCAGTACCACAACCAGCATCTAAAATCAGTTTATCTTTAGTATCTATAACTTTTTGAGTTCTTAAATAGTAAGCACTTACTAAGTTATGAATGAATAGCAAATTAGCATTATTTTTAGGGGAATTCTCTAAAGCAATTCTGGGATAGGGAGAACTATCAAATTGTTGGCGAATCTTATCCCATGTATCAGACGCTTGATTTATCATGGCTATATTTCCTAATACTGAGGAGGTTATGATCATGAAAGTAACTAAGTCAACTATAATACATCTGTTTGGTAAAATAGACATCTGGTGAAAAAGATTTGTAGAGACCAATTTAATATGTGATGTATAGTATGTTACTTCTCGCTTAAAAAAGTATATACGAAAAATAAAAAAATAAATGCCTCACAACACTTTTTGCTACAAGCTGAAACTGAGCTAACATAAAACAGGATGTATAAAAACTATGGATATTAATGATATTGATGAAATGAAATTTCAGGGGATGGTCTATTTAATTGAGGGGAATTTAGACGCGGCTATTAACTGTTTTCATAATGCCTTGGAGTTAGCACCAGATGATGTAGATATTTATAACAGTTTAGCTTATGTTCTCACAGAACAGGAAAACAGCTATGAAGCGATCGCCTATTTCCAAAAAGCTTTGCAACTACAACCTGATATTGTAGATTCATACAATGATTTTTTACTGAAACTCCTCAAATCAGGAGAATTAGAAATAGCAATCTTGGCTGCTATATCTGCCCTTCAAATTAAACCAACTTGGTCACAATGTTACCTCTATATAGGGTATGCTCTACAACAAAAAGGCAGACATAGTGAAGCTAGAGATTGTGGATTAGGATTATTACCCAGTCATCTGCTCAAAGAATTTTGTCCTTCAATTCAGGATTGGTCAATTATATCTAAATCTATGTCTAGTGAGCAAATAAATTATTTAGATATTCATTCTCAAAGTCAAATTAATATCAATCTTCCACTCACATTAGATGATAATTATCATCCTACCTTTTTAGAGACACCCATTCAGTTTTCAGAAACCTTTGTAGCCATAGTACCCAATAGCAGAAGTTGGGTGGATTTCTACACAAGTGCGATTATTACATCTGATCACCAGCTAGTAGCAGATGTTTCTATCGGTAATTCTGCTTTGATTGCTACTTCTGATAAATTACCTCCTATTACTAACATTGAAGGAACAGCAGCTTGTTTAGCAATCAGATATAGCTCTAATTATTTTCACTGGATGTTTGATTTACTTCCCAGAATTGAGTTACTGAGGCTGAGTGGAATTGATCTAAATTCTATAGATAATTTTATTATTAATAATTATGATTACGCTTTCCAAAAAGAAACTCTTAACTCTTTTGGGGTTAATGAGGATAAAATCATCTATAATGGAGACTATTCTTACATCCAAGCCAATCAGCTATTAATTCCATCCTCACCGTTTAATATTGGGATAATTCCTCAATGGAGTTGTGAATTTTTAAGGCGGCAATTTCTCCCATCACAAACTATCAAATCAAGTCAACCAGAGCGTATATATATCAGTCGTCATCAAGCTAGTTATCGGCGAGTCTTTAACGAAGATATTTTGATCAGTTTTTTACAAAAGCTAGGTTTTGAAAGCTACACACTAGAAGCTCTATCAGTTGCAGAACAAGCATCATTATTTGCTGGGGCTAAAGTTATCATAGCTCCTCATGGTGCTGGATTAACTAATATTGTCTTCTGTAATCCCGGCACCAAGGTGATAGAAATTTTTCTACCTAATGAAATTCTCACTTATTATTGGATTATTAGTCATCAGATTAATCTTGAATATTATTACTTTATTGGTGAGATGATTCAAAATTCTTCCCCCTCTCAACCACCAAACCAACTTATATCTATAGTTACTAACCAAGAAGATATTTTGGTTAATCTTGATTCACTATTAAATTTGATGAAATTTGCTGGATTAGTATAGTATGATATCATTTTCATCCCACTCTAATTCACATCGAAATATTGATTGGGACAAGCACCTGATATGGCTGTTTGAGCAGTACCCACCTGCACATTCTGGCTTTCACAGACAATTGGTATGGCTACTGAACTAGTAGCTCCAGGTAAGGTAGTCAAATAAATCACACCTGCGTAGGATTTTAAAACAGATTCTTTGGAAACAGCATTATGAGTCACAACTAGGTTATTACTATAGATGTTAATTGTATAGTCATAGTTCTCAGTTTGGTTTTTAATCCCAATACCTAGTTTGCCAATAGAGTCTGCAAAGGTAGCATTTTCCATAAAATATAGCTGTTGAGCGCGGTTCATACTCCCAACATATTGTTTAGCTTCTGTCTGTTTGGCTTTATTCCCTTGACTGAGAAATGATGGTAGGGCAATAGCTGCCAGGATACTCATAGTCATCATGACTATTAATAGTTCAATGAGGGTAAATCCTTGATTTTTCTGGGCTGAAAATTGCCTGTTTAACCAATGTTTCATAATATTATTCTCTGATTTGTATATTGATAAAGGTAAGTATTCAGCCATAGCACTTGTTTCCAGATCCCCGACTTCTAAGATAGATTTATCCTTTCCGAATACAATCAATCAAAGAAGTCGGGGATCTTATCACCTCACCTGAATCCTTACTGATAAAGTTTTGAACTATACCAGTAAAATTACTGTCAAAATGCCCTCTAATTTAAGTATGCCCAGATAGTTGTGGGTTCTATCACAAATGAGAATGGAATACTGTTCTTGAGGCGGCTAGTTATGCTATTCTAGATTATGCGTAGTCATTATGAGTATAGATAAAAATATGGCTAACCCCACAGTCGAAAACTTGGTTATTATCGGTTCTGGTCCTGCTGGATATACGGCCGCTATTTATGCGGGAAGAGCGCATTTAAAACCCGTTGTGTTTGAAGGTTTCCAAGTGGGGGGGTTTCCAGGAGGACAACTCATGACAACTACGGAAGTGGAAAATTTTCCCGGTTTTCCTGAAGGTATTACCGGTCCACAACTGATGGCTAATATCAAGGCACAGGCGCAACGATGGGGAGCGCAATTATATACTGAAGATGCGATCGCTGTTGATTTAAGTCAGCGCCCTTTTATCATTCGTTCCCAAGAAAGGGAAGTTAAGGCACATAGTTTAATTATCGCTACAGGTGCAACGGCTAAACGCCTGGGTTTACCTAGTGAAAAGCAATTTTGGAATCGGGGGATTTCCGCTTGTGCGATTTGTGATGGTGTTATCCCCATGTTTCGCGGTGTGGAGTTGGTGGTAATTGGTGCAGGTGACTCCGCAGCAGAGGAAGCTATTTATTTAACTAAATATGGTTCTTTGGTACATTTATTAGTCCGTTCTGAGAAAATGCGAGCTTCTAAAACCATGCGAGATCGGGTTTTACATCATCCGAAAATTAAGGTGCATTGGCATACAGAAGCGGTAGATGTGGTTGGTAAAGAAACAATGACGGGTTTACAAGTCCGTAATAATCAAACCGGGGAAGAAAGCACAATTCCCGCCAAAGGCTTATTTTATGCCATTGGTCACAAGCCCAATACAGACCTATTTCAAGGGCAATTAGAATTGAACAAGGTGGGGTATGTCACAACTAAAAATGGTGGCGTGGAAACGAGCTTAGAGGGTGTATTTGCCGCCGGTGATGTCCAAGACCATGAATTTCGTCAGGCTATTACGGCGGCGGGGACTGGTTGTATGGCGGCGATGTTGGCAGAAAGATGGTTATCAGCACAGGGTTTAATTCAGGAATTTGATTTAAGTTCACCAGCAGAAATACCAACAGAAACCCAGATCACAGAAATAGTCACAGAGTTTAATTTACAGATCACACGCCATGAAGGTGGTCATGCTTTAAGAAAATTATTTCATGAGAGCGATCGCTTGTTAGTAGTGAAATATATTGCTCCTGGTTGTAGTCCTTGTCATACCCTCAAACCCATATTAAACAAGGTGATTGATGAGTTTGACGGTAAAATCCATTTTGTGGAAATTGACATTGACAAAGATCCAGAGATTGCGGAAAATGCCGGCGTGATTGGTACACCAACAGTACAGTTATTTAAAAATAAGGAATTAGTGCAGGAAGTTAGGGGCGTGAAGCAAAAAAGCGAATATCGGCAATTAATAGAGAGTAATATTTCATGAATAGGCAATAGGCAATATTTCGACTTACTTCGACAAGCTCAGTACAAGTCGCTCAGTAACCAGAGGCAAGAGTAAAGAAGTTTTTAGCAATTTTACTTTTCTTTACACAGTTTGGTTTAAAACCTCACCAGCCGTTAACTTCAAATCAGTAAACAAAGGTGAACAAATTACCTCATCCCCTGTATAAACTCGCTGCTCATAGAAACCTTCCACCCACTCCAACACCGTTACCTTTTGCCCCATCGGATCAACAATCCAATACTCAGTAATTCCCCGTGCTGCATACTCAGAACGCTTATAACGATAATCCCGATTTTCCTGATTTGGACTCACCACCTCAACCACCAACAAAGGCGGCGGCATATCCATTAAAATCAGGGAGCGTGTAGCTCCTTGCATTACCGTTGCCAACTCCTCAGAAAACACCACCAAATCAGGAACACGCACCCCCACCTGCCGGCTATTCACAGCAATTTCTGTTTTCATGCTCAAGCGGTAGTAGGGAATACCTAATTTAGAAAAATAGATTAATAAAAACGTAGCTATGCGCCGATTTATCTCACTTTCTAAAGGCATAGAAATTAATTCCCCGTTCTCCAATTCATATAAATTATCCGTTCCATCGTCAAACTGAAGAAATTCTTCTAAAGTCATCTTTTTAGCAGTTGCAACTGTCATGGCTATTTCTCCTATAAATGGCTTGTATGAAGTAGAACGGACTGAATAATTCAAAGTTTGTAGTGAGGACTTCAGTCCTCAAATGAGGAATAAATTCCTCACTACCAAACCTAATCTGTTTTGATTTATTCGCCTATACTTACTTAACTATTTTAACCATGCCGCTAATTTTTCCATAGTCTGTCGAATTTCCACATCTAATCCCGTTTCACATCAATGATGATACAAGGGGCAAAGCGCAATGCTAAACCCCTAGGATAAATTCATAAGTATCATGGTTAGGACTTACCCAACTGGCACATTGGTAGCGTGCGGTTCGGCAAGCTTACCAACCGCGTCAGATATGAACAATCTGTTTATTGGTAGGATTTATGCAGTCTGACGCACCCTACAACAGATTTACTGACTAATATTGACACTCCCCGGTCTAAAGACACGGGGATTCTACATTCACTGACTCGCCGTTAGACGACAGGTTTGCACCAATCGCCCAAGAGGGCAAATCTCCTGTAGCGTAAGTTCCCGTATGCCCTACGGTACTTAATCCTAATTTGAGGATGTTAATACTGGCGTTAATATCTCTATCTTCTACAAACCCACAATGATGACAATCATGAGTTCTAGTTGATAGGGATTTTTGCACTTTTTGACCACAATGAGAACAATTTTGGCTTGTGTTATAGGGAGGAACGGCAACCGTCACCTTCCCATATTTATATCCAAAATATTCTAACCATTGCCGAAAAGTTGACCAACCAGCATCAGAAATTGATTTAGCTAAATGTCGGTTTCTCACCATGCCTTTAACATTTAAGTCTTCATAAGCTACCAAATCGTTAGATTGGATGACGGAATGTGCTAATCTCTTGCAATATTCTTTTCGCTGCCTACTTACTCTTAAATGTTTACGTGCATACCTATTTCTAGCTTTATGATAATTGTTAGACTGTCGTTGTTTGGCTTTTTTACTTTCTCTACTGAACTTTTTAGATTTTTTCCGATTAGCTCGGTTTAATTGTTTCTCTGACTTACGGTAAAACTTAGGACATTCTTCTACATTACCTTTAGAATCAGCAATGAAGTAATTTAACCCTAAATCCAACCCTACTACTTGATGAGTTGGTTGTGTTTCAACTCTAATATTTACATCAACAGCAAACTGTGCATAATATCCATCTCCGCGACGCACCAAACGCACTCGTTTAATTTGCTTGATATCGTAGTAATTCAAGTCATAAGTACCTTTTAATTTTAAAGTACCTATTCCTTTTTTGTCAGAAAAAGTAATTGCTTTTCTAGTTTCAGATAGCCTCCAACCGCTAGTTTTATATTCAACAGAACGGCAACTCTTTTTGAATTTTGGAAACCCCTTTTTACCTTTAACTTTCTTTTTGCAATTGTCGTAAAACCGAGCTATTGCGCTCCAAGAGCGTTCCGCAACAGATTGTCTAGCCATTGAATTAAGTTCGTCGGCAAAAGAAAATTCAGATGCTAATACCGCACAATATTTATTGAGGTCATACTTGCCTACACCTTTATTATCCATCCAATACCTTAAACATTTGTTTTGGATGAATTGGCTGGTACGAATAGCCTCGTCTATTGCGCGGTATTGCTTGTCTTTTCCTTTGACTTTGAACTCGTAAATAATCATGGCGACGACATAACAACCATAATATTATGCCAACTCGCAAAACATAATCTTGTCAACAGGAAAAACTTTTAGTGGAGGAAGACAGCCTCTGACTGGCTTTCATCCCTTGCCTAAAGGACAGTTAAGTTTTTCCGCCACGCTCCAAAACTTAACTTCAAGGGTTTTCAGCCTATTATCTTATAAACTACAGTAATATATCACTACTTTCTAACTTGGTTTCCTCTAGACTTTCTTTAACCCGGCGGATGGGTAAATTAGCGATTAAGGCCGTTGCCCGTTGACTGCTTTCGAGGGAAAACTCCAAACCATCTGTTTCTATTTCCACATAGCGACAAACGATTTCCAGGATTTCCTGGCGCATTTTTTCCAAGGTTTGGGGGTCTAAGTCAGCACGGTCATGGGATATCACCACTTGCAAGCGACGTTTAACATCATCGCGGCTGTTATCGGGACTACGAACAAATAGTTTTTCTAAAATTTCAAGAATCATTGCAGGTATGTGTAAGGCACAAGAAACTGGGAGGCTAATTAAACAATCTTTGACCACAACATTTTTCTCAAGCGAGAGAAAATGCCGTTGTTAGATGAGTCAAGGTCAAGAAACTCGACAGTTTCCCCTTCCAATCTCCGAGCAATGTTCTCAAAAGCAATGGCGGCTAAGGAAGGAGTTTCTGATAATACTAAAGGTTCGCCACGGTTTGTAGAGACAATCACACGCTCATCATCGGGGATTACTCCTATGATGGGGATAGCGAGAAGTTCCTGAACATCCTGTACAGACATCATATCATTTGCCTGTACCATTGCTGGTCTAATTCTGTTAACTATTAAGTCAATCTTTTTTACACCTTGGGCTTCCAGCAATCCGACTACACGGTCAGCATCGCGGACTGCGGAAATTTCGGGAGTGGTGACAATGAGGGCTTCTTTAGCAGGTGCGATGGCATTTTTAAATCCCATTTCAATTCCCGCCGGACAGTCAATCATCACATACTGATACTTTTGGGCTAGGGCATTGACTAATAGTTTCATTTGATCCGGTGTGACGGATTCCTTATTGCGATGTTGGGTAGCTGGTAACAATACCAAATTTGGTTGTCGTTTGTCTTTAACGAGGGCTTGTTCTAAACGACATTCTCTAGCTAGGACTTCCACCGCAGTATAAACAATGCGATTTTCTAGCCCTAGTAGTAAATCTAAATTTCTCAGACCAAAATCTGCGTCAATTAAGGCTACTTGCTTACCAATTTTGGCTAGGGCCATACCCAAATTAGCGGAAACTGTGGTTTTACCGACTCCTCCTTTACCGGAGGTAATGACAATAATGCGAGTCATGATAATGGGTTGATGAAACTTCAGGAAACAACTATAGCAGGAGGCAGAGGGCAGGGGGGAAGGCCTGATTTGATAACTATTGATTGATTCTAATCAATTGGTTACGGGAAAAATCAGCAGCTTTGGCAATGCGAATGCCTTCACTAGTAATATGTGCAACTTCAGGATAGAAGTTAGTTGGTGATTTTTCTGGTGCTCTGGCCACAGCATCGGCAATTCGTAATTGGGTGGGTTGCATTTGCAAGGCCATAATTAGAGATTCCCGATTACCACTAGCACCGGCATGGGCCACTCCTCGCAATCTTCCCCAGATGATAATATCTCCATCTGCAATGACGATACCACTAGGATTAATATCTCCTAAAATAATTACTGTCCCAGGATGACGAATTTCCACACCGGATCGGACTGTCATTTGCAAATAGAGTGCATCTGCTAGGGGGTTGGTGGTAGATTGAACGTTAGCGGTAAGGGGGTTTTGCAGTGGGATTTGTTCTACAGAATAACCGAGAGTGCAGGCAGCGATCGCTGTTTGTCTCCGACTGGTAGCTACAGATTTTAGTTGTATTTGGTATGTATTTAATGTTTCTGCTAGTTCTTGCAGTTGTCTGTTATCCAATAACCGATCTTGGGCTACCAAATGCAAGGCTGTATTTGGTTTACGTAGGCGATCACCCGCATTGAGTCGCTGTTTCATTTGTTGCCAAATTTCCCAAGCACTAAATTCTGATGCTGGTACTTGCGACTCCGTAGGCAAAATTAATAACAGTCGTTCTCCTTCTGTTTTTAACTGAACTTGAATATTATGATCTATTTTCTGCCGAGGTAATTCTAAACCAGCCGTTAATCCGTCAGATATAATGGAACTAGATTCCTCTAGTTCAGAAACTGGAGATGTTGAATTTTCCGTTGTGGAATTACTTTTTAAATTAGTACTCACAGAGTTCAACTCTGGATTAGGGATAATATCATTAGCTTCTATTTTATTATTAGTCGCATCTGTATTTATCTCGCCAGAGTTAGAATTATTCATCTCTGGATTAACCTGGTGCAAACTTGAGTCTGATTTAGGTAATTCAGATTTTATGGCATCAGATTTATTAGTATCTACATTAGTTTTTTCAACATCATAATTATTTACTTGTTGATTACTCTGATCACCAATTGATTCTGACTTAGGAAAATCAGATTTTATTGGATTAGATTTAGCAGCATCAGAATTCATGTAACACTAGCCAAAATATACCAACATTTGAGATTTGAATAAAAGTTTGGAATTTGTTAAGTGTTGACTGTTAACTGTCAACTGATGACTGTTAACCGTCAACCATCAACCATCAACTATTTATCAATCTTTGGTAAACCGTTGCCAAAGCATCAGCATTACCGACATTACCAGGAAACAATACTACAGGCAAATTAGGAAATAAAGGATGATCGGATGGTGTAATTACCATAGAACAACCTGCTAAAATTTGACCAAGTAACCGGGCTGAAGTTAAAGCCAGTCCTGTACTCAAGACATCATTAGAAGTTATACCCCCCTTACTGATTAGGAATCCTATATCAGATGGCAAACCTTGAACAATATCCATGAGTAAACCAGAAACCGTATTGCCAAAATCTAACCTAGTTTTGACATCTTTAAAGGTCAACTCCTGACGGCTAGTGTATACTACTGGTGTTTTACCAGCATTGTGTACTTCCTGAACTTTTTCCAGAATCTCGGTTAGCAGTGTAACAGATTCATGGACTCCATCATCAAGCAATCTCCCGACATTTACTTCTATGCCGACTGTTCCTGCAACTTGTAATAATGATTCTAACTGTTGAGTTGTCTTTTTGACATGAGAACCAACAATGACTGCCCCTGGTTTACTATCACGGACGTATGTTGCCATATTTTCAGCAGCGATGGGTTGGGCTGGTAAGGCGGCCAAAGCTGTTAAAATACTAGCAGCAGAACGGAATAAAAATCGTTTTCCCTGACTGGCGGCTGTTAATACATCTACAGCAAAGGTATTAAGATCATCTTGATGTTCTCCATCTACTACACCACACTGATTATCTTGAAGTTCGAGTAACCGTTTTAAACCACCTTGACGGATATCATCAAGTAAAAATCTGGTGACAGTATCTTCTTTAATTCGTCCTTTGGTTTTTTCTTCTACATACTTAGGTAGATAGCTATAATTGTAACCAAAGACGGAATCACGAGCAAATTCTGTTTCATGCACGGGTGTAGGAACACCATCAATAATTAGATAATGAATACTATCACGGGTAATTCTTCCCCCTTCAAAAAATGCGGGGACAAGAAAATGAGCATCAAATGGTCCGAGTTCTTCAGCAATGACATCAGTTTCTATAGGATAATGTCCACGTAAGGTGGAGTCAGAACGACTAACTACGAGAAAATCGGTGATTTGTTCTGCTGCTAAGGCAATTTTCAGGTTATGACAAACTTCTCTAGTTACCGATGCTGCTGCTTCTGGAGTGAGGGAACGAGTATTAGTTAAAATAAAGAAAATGGGAGCATCATCTTTTAGTCCTAACCGTAAAGTTTCCACATCCCAGCGCATTAATAATAAACAACTGTGGACGGTTTGTGAACCGGTCGGATCATCATCTAATACAATTATTTTAGGTTGGTTATTCATAAATATGTGACTGGTGGTAGATATTCCACATCTAAAATTTGATCAATGGTGTAAGGACTCCAATGTTCATACAATAGCAGATGTTTAAGAAGTTGCAGTAGATAGCTTTCTAATTTGGGTTTTTGTTCATTCCCTAATGACGAAATCTCCTCAATTAAATTTTCCCAATCAAGATTTTCTCAATCCTTTTCCTGTAATTGTTGCAATGTTATTTCTAACCACTGGGGATAATCTTGTTCATAAAGAGTTTTACTCAATAATTTAGATATCATTTAGAATTCTCCAGTTTGACTACAAAGAGTAAAGAGTTCAGGAGTTCAGATTGTATTACTTACTGAGGTTAAATTTCCAACTGTGCTAAACCCAAATAACGGATACCTTGGGGAGAAATATCAAACCGACAAGGTAAGACTTCTAAACCGAGTTTAATAGCTTCTCGCAACAACTTACCATAAATGGGATCGGTAGTATCACCGGGGGCAAATTTTGGACAATCCCCGCGATTAATAAAATACAACATTACCGCCCGACTTTGGGGTAAAACGTCCATTAATTCCTGTAAATGTTTTTGTCCTCTGGTGGTTTCTGTATCAGGAAATACTGCTAAATTGCCTTGTGTCCAAGTTGTATTTTTAACCTCTAAAAAAATAGGTCGTTGTTCACTACTACCTGTGAGATAAAAATCTACTCGACTTTTGCGATCTTTGCCATAGACAACTTCACCTTTCACCTGTTCATATTCACCCAATTCTGGGAATAAACACTGCTCTAAGGCTAATTTAATGACCCGATTAGGTAAAGCGGTATTGACACCAACCCAAATCGGTGTGGGATTATTGACCTGTATCAATTCTAAGGTATAAGCTAATTGGCGTTGCGGATTATTACTTTTAGAAATTTGCACAGGACTACCAACAGTACAAACTCCCGTCATTGGCCCCGTATTGGGACAATGTGCTGTTACTATTTCCCCAGATTCCAGTTGCACATCCACAAAAAACCGCTTGTAGCGTTTGAGTAAAATTCCCGGATACAATTTTGGGTAATCATACAGATAATCAATCATGTCCATAAATTATTTCACAGATATCTGAGTCATGAGTTTTTTAGTAAAATATATTATATTATGTACCTCAGAAAGTAACTTTTTTAATAAAAATCTGGGCCATGTAGTTATAAGATACCAGTAATAACTAAAAAACAATTACTTGTGAAAATTCCTCAGAATACTTATGAATGAAAAATACGATTCTCCACTGTACTGCAATATATCGAATAATAATGTTACAAATCACTATTACCAATCCTTAGAGCATTTGTTAATAGTAGCTCAAGATATCTCTCAGACTCGTTCCCTGGAAGAGATTATACAAATAGCCTTAAATGCAGCCCGAAAAATTACCAACTGCGATGGAGCAACTTTTGTCCTTCTGGATCATGGCTTATGCTACTATGCTGATGAAAATTCTATTGCTCCGCTGTGGAAAGGTCAGCGAGTTCCCATCAATATTTGTATTTCTGGCTGGGTAATGATGAATAATCAGCCTGTGATCATTAGTGATATATATAGTGATAAAAGAATAAATTCTAATTTTTACAAACATACTTTTATTAAAAGTATGGCCATGGTTTCTCTGTCCTATCAAAAACCTACGGGAGCAGTTGGTATTTATTGGCAAAATCAGCATGAATCCAGTCCAGAAACAGTTAAATTACTACAAGTTATTGCTGATATTATCATGGCAAATATGGATAATTGTTTGCGATATTCACAACTAGAGCGACAATTACAAGATCGCAACACAGCCTTAGAAGAGGCCAACTTGTTCTTGCAAAAAGAAATGCAAAATCGCAAACTTTTAGAAGCAAAAATTCGTATTCTTTCCCTGACTGATGAATTAACGGGAATGCACAACCGTCATGGTTTTTTCTCCTTAGCTGAACAGCAAATCCGTTTAGCCCAACGTTCTCGCACAAATCTGAGTATTTTATTTGTAGAAATAGAGGGATTCAAAAATATTTACAAGCAATGGGGGAAGGATTTTGGAGATGATACAATCCTAGCTATAGCTAGATTACTCAAACGCATCTGCCGCAATTCTGATACCATAGGACGGATAGAAGAGGGAGAATTTGTGGTACTTGCTCAAGGTTGTGATCCAGGTTGTTTAATCATGAAACAGCGCTTACGAGAATCTGTTGATGAATTAAATGCCAGCAAAGAATTTCCATTTCCTGTAATTCTCAATATCGGTGTTCAAGATTATGAATCTAAACCCCATCTTCCCCTAGATGATTTAATTACCCTGGCGCAAATTAATATGTATAAATCAGGAACAGGCAGTTAAGCTGCTAAGTTTGATTTATATCATAAAAGGATAATTTTTGTAGTCAAATTGACGGTATTTTTCTGAAGGTTGAATATAATTGATCTTATTAATCCTACCATATAGACTAATGTGGGAGGATTTACCAATGCAAGGAGAGACATCCTATGCAACAAATCTCATCTGCTACGGACTTAGAATATGCTTTTCTGTTTACTCTCAGAAAAGTTAACTCGATTAATACCGCAGGTTTTCAGCCATTTTTTGCAGATTTACCAATTGATCCTTATATTAAGGGTAAATATCGCTTCCGCAGATTATCCCGGTTTATAGTTACGGGAGATAAGTTAGTTAAACTCCCCCATGGATATCTATTCCAAAGCGAGAAATATAATCCCTTGTTAGGAGATGTAAAACGCGAATTTGCGGAATTAGATGATGCACTTATAGAACTGGAAATTTTCAAAAATTTGATTTTGGCTTTTTATGATTCTTGCAAATTACATCCAGAAGCAGAAATTGGTGTGCATCAAATTAGAACTACCTGTTCAACTAATAATTTAGGTAATCCTGCACCTGAAGGTATTCACCAAGATGGTACAGATTTTATTGGTATTTTTGCTGCTGGGAGAGATAATATTCAAGGTGGAGAAACCCATTTATACGCTGCTAAAAAAGAAAAGCCAGTTTTTAATAAAGTCTTGAAACCTGGAGAAATAATTTTGGTGAATGACCATGAATTTTTCCATTTTACTACTCCCATTAAACCAGAAAATCCCGGCGTGGGAACTAGAGATGTTTTTGTGATTACTTCTCCAAGTTTAATTACTGATTAAGTAAGAATTCAGGAGTCAGTAGGGGCGAATGACCGTTCGCCCCTACAGAAGTAAGAATATTTGTTTGTAACGGGAATCGTCCATAAGCAAATTTTTTCATCAATTATCATTATCAATAATGAATCGGAAACTTTCATTCTGACTCCTGTATTCTGTATCCTGAATCTTTACCTTAACTTTAATATCAAGATTTAGATCCCCGATTTCTTCAAGAATGCGGAGATTTTGTATAATTGCTATATACTGAAAATAATGAGTAATTGATTTTTGCCAATTATGAATCACGAATTTTACAACCAGGGATTAGCAAAAGCCCAACAACAAGACTATGCAGGGGCGATCGCCAATTTTACTGAGGCTATTCAAGAAAATCCTGGTTTGACTAAGGCATATATTCAACGAGGTTTAGCATATTATTACTCTGGGGCAGTTTTGCAAGCTGTTTATGATTATACAGCAGCAATTAAACTGGATGAATCTATTAGTGAGACTTTTTATTGTCGGGCTTTAGCCAGGTTAGTATTAAAAAATTTGCCCGGTGCTTTAGAGGATGTAGATCGAGCAATTAGAATTAATCCTAATGATGCAGCAGCTTATGATTTGCGGGGAATAGTAGAACGCAAACAGGGGTATATTCAACAGGCGATCGCTAGTTTTAAAAAAGCTGCCCAATTATATTTAGATCAAAAAAATAAGGAAAAATGTCAAAGTTGTTTAGAAAAAATTAAACAATTACAACCTCCAGAAAAATCTCTAGCACCACAAACAAATCCTACACCTGTATCTATTACTTCTACTAATCAATATTTTCAGCAATTATTAGGCAAAGCAGAACATGGAGAAACAAAAGAAGCAATGGCTGATTTAGATTGGCTATTAAAAGCCGATCCCCATGATCCTCAAGCTTATTGTTGTCGTGGAATAGTACAATGTAAAATGGGCAATTATCGAGAAGCTATAGCTGACTTTAATCAAGCATTACAACTCAATTTTATTGATGCTATAGTTTATCGTAATCGTGGCAAAGCCCGTTCCCAAATTGGTGATCATCAAGGAGCATTAGCTGATATTAACCAAGCATTAAAAATGCAACCACAAGATCCTTTAGTTTATATTGCCAGAGGTAATATTTACCGAGAAATGGCTAATTATCTTCAGGCAATTCAAGATTATAGTCAAGCACTACAAATTAATCCCGATTATCCTTCAGCTTACTATCATCGTGCTATTACCTACACATTGTTAGAAGAAATGCAAAATGCTGTGGTTGATTATCAAAAAGCAGCTAGTATTTATTGTGAACAAGAAGATTGGGAAAACTATTACCAAGTGGTGAGCAATTTACAAAAAATTCAAACATCAAATCCAGAAATTAAAGATCAAAAATCCCAAGTTTTACGTCAGCGAATTCTACGTTTAGTTGGTGGACATTGGGAAATAGCACAGCGTTTAATTCAACAACAGGAATATGATTATCCAGGAATGTCCGATGATTGGTATTTCCAAAGAGTAATTGAACAATTAGAAAGAGATCGTAATTAAACTTATAGCAGGAGGCACCAGTCAACATCCTCATAAAATCTCCATTGCCTAAGTCCTGTTGATAATTACAATTCAATCATAATAGGGTGGGTTAGTTCATGCAACCCACCATGTTGCTTAGTTTTATGCTAAAACACAACTATAAATTAAACAAACTCTTCCAACTGTTCCAGCTTTAACCAAATATTAGGTGTAGGTACTTTGCCAAATTTCACCAAAGCATAGTCACCCTTAATATCTACAATTTCTCCCTGACTATTAAATAAATAAGCGGGAAAACGGGAATCACTAGCTTTAGCTTCCACACTATTCTCCAACTTTTCGCGCACCACCCGCACCATATTTCCCTTTTTAACAGCCATAAGTTCCTCTTTTGCAATTAATGAAATTTTCTATTGATAATTTTATAAGAAAATTTGCTAAAAATCCAAGAGAGGCAAAAGAGAAATTATTTATTTTTTTTGTTTTTTCGACTGCTTATGTAATCTATATTAGGTGATGCTTCATAATTATTTTGGTGAAAAATATAGTAGTAAAAGATGATTTTTATCTAAATGTGATTACCATCATAAGTATGACCTTGGATGAATACTTTACTGAATATAATTACGGAAACAATCTCTTGTACCCTTATTGATTAGAATTGATGCAACTGGCGCATTGGTAGGTTGTGGTTCGACAAGCTCACCAACCACCTCAGATATCAACAATTTGGTTATTTACATAATTTATGCTTTCTAATGCACCTTACAACTGAATTTTCCCCTTTGATTAGGGATGAAGCGAGGTGAAAATGTCATGAAAATTAGGGTTTCCTATAAATCCCCGTTACAAAAATGGCCTCCTGCCTTTTGCCTTAGTTAAGACTATGGTTGCCTCACCGTAAGCTTGCAATCTTACATTTTGACACTCCCCGGTCTAAAGACACGGGGATTCTACATTCATCGTCAAAACTTGCTCAACCAGGTTTGCACCAAGTAGAGTAGAGGCTTCAACTCCTGTAGCGTTACTTTGGGGATGCC